>OAUX01000709.1_pt1 | contig 12529 bp, 10 predicted proteins | sample 1501311 | NCBI WGS metagenome assembly OAUX01 (sample SAMEA2580066, study PRJEB22360) | human gut metagenome | reverse complement strand
TGATCTTCCTGTGAATTTTGGTGGTGTAACATTCTTCCCTGAAGATTATATTTATGCCGATTTAACAGGTATCATTCTTTCACAGGAAGCATTAGATTTAGAAGACGTCGAAGAAGAATAATTTTGAAATTATTGACCTTTTTAAAGTGCGGTTAGAAATAACCGCACTTTTTTTGTTAAAATTTTTTGAACAAGATCACATTTTAAACATTTGTTGGTTGAAAGTTTGTAACATTCATTTAACATCGCAAATAGTTCATCTGTAATCAGTTTGGAGGGACTCATGAACGAAACAAACACAACTAAAAATTATAAAAGTGGGATTATCTTTCTGCTGGCGATAGCCTGTTTTTTTATTTTGCTAAAAGCCTTACCTTTCGCGCCTAAGGAAAATGCTGGTTTAGCATTATTAGCCTTTGTAGCGATTCTTTGGTTAACTGAAGCATTACATGTAACGGTTACTGCACTCTTAGTGCCTTTACTTGCGATTGCACTTGATTTGGTCACAACCAAGCAAGCTTTAGTCGCCTTTGCCGATCCAACTATTTTCTTATTCTTTGGTGGATTTGCTTTAGCAACAGCATTGCATATGCAAAAGCTTGATAAAATGATTGCCAATAAAATCATGGCAATGGCCCGTGGTAATTTATTTGTAGCTATTATGTATCTTTTCTCAATTACCGCTTTCCTTTCTATGTGGATGAGTAATACAGCAACAGCAGCCATGATGTTGCCTTTAGCGATGGGGATCTTAAGCAAACTTGATAAGGAAAAAGAACATAATACTTATGTCTTCGTATTATTAGGGATTGCATATAGTGCGAGTATTGGTGGTATGGGTACATTAGTAGGTAGCCCACCAAATGCTATCGTTGCAAGTAACTTACATTTAACCTTCTCTGATTGGTTATGGTATGGCTTACCAATTATGCTCATTTTGATGCCGTTGATGATTGGTACACTTTTCATTGTCTTTAAACCAAAACTTAATTTACATTTTGAACAAAACTTTGAACGTATTGAAATGAATGGCCAACGCGTTTTAACACTTGTCATTTTTGGTGTTATTGCGCTTTGTTGGGTATTTAGTAGTTATATAAATCCAATCATTTCAGGTGTATTTGGTCTTGCTAAAAATATCGGTAGTTTTGATAGCGTCGTCGCATTACTTGCGGCTGTCATTATTTGTTCAACCGGTGTGGCAAATTGGAAACAAATCCAAGAAAGCACTGACTGGGGCGTATTGATGCTTTTCGGTGGTGGCTTAACTTTAAGTGCCGTGTTAAAAGATTCGGGTGCAAGTAAAGTGTTGGCTGACGGTATTGTGTTCTTGGTTCAGGGACAACATTACTACCTCATTGGTTTATTGGTCGCAACCTTCATTATTTTCTTAACTGAGTTTACTTCCAATACCGCAAGTGCAGCGTTATTGGTACCAATCTTTATTTCTATCGCGCAATCTCTCGGTATGCCGGAAATTGGTCTTGCATTAATTATCGGTTTAGGTGCATCTTGTGCCTTCATGTTACCAGTGGCGACACCGCCAAATGCAATCGTATTTGGTACAGGTGAGGTTCGCCAAAGTGATATGGTTAAAGCTGGATTTATCTTAAATATTGTATGTATACTCGTTATCGCGACAATAGGATATTATTTCTGGTTGAATTAATCATATAAAGAAAAGGGCGTGTTGGATATTCAACACGCCCTTTTATTATTTCAGTAAAGATTATTCATCTTTATTTGATTTATCCTCTTCTTCTACTTCAATCTCAACTTCGTCTGCTTTATCTGCCGCGCCATTGATTGTTAAGCAAATCTCGCTAGAAATTAAATGCTCTAAGATTGTTGCTAGCTCGTGTAATTTTTCTTTATCATCATCGAAATAACCTTCTTCTTTTAAGTTAGCAATGAAGGCAGAGAATACCGCTTTATCAAAGAACTCTGGTGCGTTAATGCCGTGTAATACAGAAAGACGCTGTGCTACTAATTGGCTTTCTTTTTCTAATAAGCCACGAGCAATTCCAGGATCTCTACGTAAAATACTCACAGTGATGTAGTAACGTTGTAAGATTTCACGCATACCAGCAGACCAAAGTTGTAAAATACGAACTTTAGCGCGGTGAATCGATAAGAAATTATCATTGGCTTGGATAACTTCTTGACGCGCAAATTCATCAATAATGGCTTTAATTTGTGTATCTAATTCTTCTTCAGTGAAATGAAGGAAGAGTTCGCCTTTTAAGAATGGATAAATTTTACGTACTGCATCCAATAATAAATCTTTTTGGATTGCTTCATAATGTAAAATGATACTCGCAACAAGTGAAGGCAACACAAATAAGTGTTGAATATTGTTGCGGTAATACGTCATGAGAACAGCAGAATTACGTTCTAAACGAATAATTTCCCCAAAGTTATCTTTTTCAACTAGCACGCCAACACGATCTAAGCTTAATACATGATCAAGCATCGCTTTTGGTGTATCAGTTGGCAGTACCACATCAGTAGAATACGGTACATTCTTTAACATTTCTTGATAACTAGAGAGTTGTTCTAATAGTTGCTCATGAGAAAGTGCACGCTGACGAGAAGAGAGGAGGGCAGTTCCCACTAAATTCATCGCATTAACAGCAGCGGCTTTATTAATATTTACCATCACTTGATTAGAAACCGACCCAACCGCATGGTTAAACCAGTGAGGTTTATCTTCATGATGTTGTTCTTTCCATTCTGGATAATGGTGATTGAGGTAATTGGAAAGCGTGATTGGTTCACCGAAATTCACAAACCCCTGACCTAAATTACGCAATTTTTTGATTACACGTAAAACTAAGCCGGCATTTTCTTTTTCTTTCGCGGCACCACGTAATTCTTTCGCGTAAGTATCTACTTCTAATACGTGCTCATAACCGATATACACAGGCACCACTGAAATAGGGCGAGTCTGGTTATGTTGAAGTGCTTGTAGCGTCATCGACATCATACCGGTTTTCGGTGCAAGCAAGCGACCTGTACGAGAACGACCACCTTCAATGAAGTATTCGACGGAATAACCGCGGTGGAATAATTCCCCTAAATATTCACGGAAAATCGCAGAGTAAAGGCGATTACCTTTAAAGGTACGGCGAATAAAGAATGCCCCCCAGCTACGGAATAAAGGACCTGCTGGCCAGAAGTTTAAGTTAATCCCTGCTGCAATGTGTGGCGGTACAAGACCTTGGTGATAGAGCACATAAGAAAGCAATAAATAGTCAATGTGACTACGGTGACAAGGCACATAAACAATCTCATGTCCTTCTAATGCTAATTTACGTACTCGGTCGGCATTTTGTACATCAATACCGGAATACAGTTTGTTCCATAACCAACGTAAGAAACGATCCGCCGCCCGAAGACTTGAATGGCTTACATTTGCTGCAATTTCATGAAGAATTTTTTCGGCTTCAGCATAGGCTTTCTCGCGACTGATATTTTTTGATTTTCCCTCATCTTCAATCGCATTTTGAATTGCTTGAGAATTTAAGAGCTTATTAAACATCGCTTCACGGTTTGGCAAACGAGGTCCTGTCGCAGAAATACGTTGTTTAGCAAAGTGCATTTTGGCCACGCGAGCCAGTTTTTGCGCAATTTTTTCATCAGAACCGTGCTCATTTACCATGTAACGCAAAGAAAGCGCTTGAGAAAAACGCACAAAAGTATCACGTCCAAACCAAATTGCCGCAAAGGTTTTTTGAAGACCGTTTAATAAGCGAAGATTTGGTAAGCTTGCTTTATCTTCTTTACCTGGTGAACGGCCCCAAAGCACAGAAACAGGGATCAGTTGTACATCTAAATCAGCAACATCACGGTGCAACTCTAAATATTTATTGAAGACTTTGACAGTTTCATCTTTTGCGCCTTTTGATTTAAAAAAGCGGCGACCTTCGTCTAAATAGACATAACGTGGTAATGCTACGCCATCAATCACATTCTTTTCAGCTGGATCAGGCAAACCGACACTCAAACAGTTACGACGGAAAATCACGAAGTCAGTTTGAGAAGTATAAGGTAAAACGTAAAGAATGGGTTGATTGATATTGAGTTGAAGCTCTTCGATGGGTTGAGCGGGAATAGGATTATTTTTTACTAAAACCGAAAGCGGTAATTCTAATAATTTACGATAAGTACTTACGATGCCAGACATAATTAATATTCTCTTTTTGTTAGACATTTCTAGGTATTGTCTGGCATTTTAACACATTCGACCAGTCAAATTCTAAAAATTTACATTTGAGATTTATGATGAACACGCAAAAATATGAAAAAAATTGACCGCACTTTTATGACTAGAAAATAGTTGTTGCAATCGCCATCTTTCTGTATATACTAACAGTTATTCTGTATAAAGTAACAGGAGTGTATATGAGACCATTAACTGCCAGACAACAAGAAGTGCTGGAACTCTTAAAACGTCATTTAGAAACCACGGGTATGCCGCCTACTCGTGCAGAAATTTCTCGCGAATTAGGTTTTAAATCCCCTAATGCGGCAGAAGAACACTTAAAAGCGCTTGCTCGTAAAGGTGCAATTGAAATTGTTGCGGGGGCTTCTCGCGGTATTCGCATTATTGATGACAGTGCAAATGATGAGGAAGAAGAAGGCTTACCGCTCATTGGTCGTGTAGCAGCAGGGGAACCGATTTTAGCGGAGCAACATATTGAAGGTACTTATCGTGTTGATGCCAATATGTTTAAGCCTCAAGCTGACTTTTTATTAAAAGTATATGGTCAATCCATGAAAGATATTGGCATTTTAGATGGCGATCTTCTTGCTGTTCATAGCACAAAAGATGTGCGAAATGGACAGATTGTCGTTGCCCGAATTGAAGATGAAGTAACAGTAAAACGCTTAGAGAGAAAAGGTTCTGTTATTTATCTGCATGCAGAAAATGAAGAGTTTCAGCCGATAGTCGTTAATCTTGAAGAACAACCTCATTTTGAAATTGAAGGGATTGCAGTAGGGATTATCCGCAATAACGCTTGGATGTAATGATGAAAGTGCGGTGAGAAAATAAAGAGTTTTTTGACCGCACTTTGTCTATTATGGCTATTTGCCATTCGGCTTATTGCTCTCTATAATGCCAAAAAATTTTCAAATCAAGGAAGGAAACATGCAGTTTTCCAAAATGCATGGCCTTGGCAATGACTTTGTCGTTGTTGATGCTGTGACGCAAAATGCCTATTTTACCCCTGAAACCATTAAACGCTTAGCTGATCGTCATCGTGGCATTGGTTTTGATCAGCTTTTAATTGTTGAGCCACCTTATGATCCAGATTTAGATTTCCATTATCGTATTTTCAATGCCGATGGTAGTGAAGTGTCGCAATGTGGAAATGGAGCAAGATGTTTTGCGCGTTTTGTGACTTTAAAAGGACTGACTAATAAAAAGGATATTGCAGTAAGCACGCAAAAAGGAAAGATGGTTTTAACGGTAAAAGAAGATGGGCAAATTCGCGTCAATATGGGCGAGCCAATTTGGGAACCCAATAAAATTCCTTTTACTGCCAATAAATTTGAAAAAAATTATATTCTACGTACCGATGTTCAAACGGTGCTTTGTGGTGCAGTATCAATGGGTAATCCGCATTGTGTTGTTCAAGTGGACAATATTGAAACGGCTAATGTAGCAGAATTAGGTCCATTATTAGAGAATCACGAACGTTTTCCAGAAAGGGTAAATGCTGGATTTATGCAAGTCGTCAACCGTAACCACATTAAGTTGCGTGTATATGAGCGTGGTGCTGGTGAAACACAAGCTTGTGGCAGTGGGGCGTGTGCAGCGGCAGCTATTGGGATTATGCAAGGTTTACTTGATAAAAAAGTGCAAGTTGATCTACCCGGTGGTAGCTTGCTTATTGAGTGGGAAGGCGTAGGTTCACCGCTTTATATGACTGGCGATGCGACTCATATTTATGATGGTAACATTCACCTTTAATCTTTCTAATCTGAATAAAAAATGCGTGGAAACTATCCACGCATTTTTTGTTTATTGTTCAACTTCCACATCACGCTGATTTAATGGTTGCGTTGGACGGTTGTTTTTCCCTTCCATTTCTTCTATTGCGGCAATTTGTGGCTTGCTTGCTTGAATTGGTGCTTTAAAAATGGTCCAAGCCACGTTTTCACTACAAGGTGGAGTTGTGAGCGATCCATTTAAGCGGAAGCGTGCCATCTCTTTTGGCATTAGCGCTTGAATATCAATCGGTTGAGCCAATTTTTCTTTTTGTCCAACCGTAAGTTTTTTCTCTACTACTGGTGCTAATGCCGGATTAGCCTCACCTTCATTTACCATTACGGCAACAACTGCCAAAGCTTTATCTTCACTTTGATGGACAAAATGAATTTCTAAAGGATAATGTTGACGTTTAAAGGTATGCTCACTTGGTGTGTGAAAGTGAAATTGTTTTAAATAAAATGGTTTATCGTTGAGCGTAATAAATGGTGCATTTTCTTGTGCAACACTGACTTGCACGGTATGTCCATTGTTTTCTACTTGATACTCCGCAGGGAAGTAATTCATCTTAAGTGGTTTATTTGCCACTTTCATGCCGTTATCAGCTTCAAGATTAACAGGCGACTGAACTTTCCCTAGCTTACAGGTTTGATATTCGGTGAGCAAATCACCCCAATGTTCAGGGCTTTCTTTCCCATTATAAGACCAATGCGCTTTATGCGTTTGGGCAAATGATGTTGCGCTTAATGCGATGAGTAAGCTAGAAAGCAATAGACGAGTCTTCATAAGGCACCTCTCCTTTTTTGTGGTATATGCCTCATCGATTCTACTGGTTCTGTATGATAACTTTTTGATTTTGGTCAAGTTTTGTTTGAGTGTAAGCACTCATCGTACGAGTGGGGATAATACTAAAAAGCCGTCTATTCTGACCGCACTTTTTTAGCACTGACAGAGTCGTTCTCTCAGATCTTCTGCTGTTTTGCTGGTTTTAATTCGCTCAAAAACGATGTCCGCTTCAGGATATTCTTTATTGAGATAGCGTAGCCATTGTTTGATTCGGGCAACATGATAAAAACCGGAATCATGGAAATTTTCCATTTTCGCATATTTTTGCAAGATTTTTTGAATATCCACCCAAGGCATTTTTTTGCAATTTTGTTTGAGTACAAGGCTTAAGTTTGGGATATTTAATGCCCCACGCCCGACCATTAGATCTTCGCAACCTGTCGCTTTCAAACATGCTTGACCATCTTCCCACCGCCAAATTTCACCATTAGCAATTACAGGGATCGTCAAGCGAGATCTCACTTCACCGATTTTTTCCCAATTGATGCGATCGGCACGATACCCATCGGCTTTGGTTCGACCGTGAATAGTGATTTCAGTCGCACCACCTTGTTGTACGGCATCGGCAATTTCAAACGCTTGTGAAGTACAATCCCAACCTAATCTTACTTTCACACTGACAGGTAAATGACTAGGTACGGTTTTTCGCAAGGCTAGAGTCGCTTGATAAATTAATTCAGGTTGTTTGAGAAGTGCTGCACCTCCGTTGCTCCCATTAACGGTTTTGGATGGGCAGCCACAATTTAAATCAATACCATGTGATCCAAGCTCAATGGCGCGATTGGCATTTTCAGCAAGACAGTTCGGATTTTGACCTAAAAGTTGGACACGAACAGGTGTTCTAGAAGGTGTAAAACCCTGATTTTTGAGTTCAGGGCAAAGACGATAAAAGACTTTTTCAGGTAAGAGTTGATCCACCACGCGGACAAATTCGGTGATGCAGAGATCATATTCATTCACTTCAGTTAGAAGCTGGCGAACGAAAGGATCGAGCACCCCTTGCATGGGGGCGAGGATAACACGCACTATTTCCAGCCTTTCACTTTACAAATTAAATCGTAAGCAGCTTGGATTTGTTGCGCTTTTTCTTTCGCCATTTCCATCATTTCTGGCGGTAAGCCTTTAGCCACTAATTTATCCGGATGATGTTCATTCATTAAACGACGATATGCACGTTTTACGGCATTACGATCATCACTTTCACTCACGCCCAATACTTTATAAGCATCACTTAATGTTGGGCCAGAAGATTGTTGGTAACCACCTTGTTGTTGGTATTGATAGCTACCTTGCTGTTGATAACCGCCCTGTTGGTATTGGCGATAGAATCCACCTTGAGTAAATTGACGAGCTGCAATTTCCATTGCCAGCATTTGCTCAAACTGCATACGGGAAAGACCAAGCTCTTCAGCCACCACATAAAGGACTTCTTTTTCCGACTCATGTAATTGAGAATCAGCAAATGCGGCTTGCACTTGTACGTGCAAGAACATTCTCAGTAAATCAGCTCGTTGTCCACATCCAATGCGGAATTCGCGAATCACCTGACGTAGTGGGAAATCTGTTGCTTTACCTCGACTAAATGCCTCTTGAGCAAGTTTGCGATGATTATCATCTAATTGCATCTGGTTCATCAACTGATTCGCCAGTTGAATATCTTCTTCCGTCACTCGACCTTTGGATTTACTTAAATGTCCAAGTACCGCAAAAGTAGTTTGCATAAAGAGCGCTTGTCGGGTAGTTTTTTTCTTAAAAAAACTAGAGTTAACCGAACCAAGCTCATAGAGTTTTTTATCTGCGATTGAACCTAAAATGAGTCCTGCGATGGCACCGAAAAAGCCCCCCCATTTAAAACCGAGAAAAACGCCGATAATCTTTCCAAAAAAATACATTCTCTTCCCCTAAAGTGCGGTCAAAAAGGTCTTTTGACAATAATGGGCAGACGCAAATGTCTGCCCTTACATTAATATGGCTTTATTCTTATTTTTCAAGTAATGAATTACACACCATAACTTTCACGATAAGCACGCATCGCCGGCAAATATTGCTGATAATCGGCTTCGTTTTCAATGAATTGCATTAAATCATCGAAATCAATAATAGAAAGGACTTGGCACTGATAGTCTTGTTCCACTTCTTGAATGGCGGAAAGCTTGCCTTTGCCTTTTTCCTTACGGTTTAATGCAATAAAGACGGCGGCTAATTTGGCATTGTTGGCTTCAATAAGCGCCATGGATTCACGAATAGCAGTGCCTGCGGTGATCACATCATCGACTAACAACACATTTCCGGTTAATGGGCTACCGATCAAATTACCACCTTCACCGTGATCTTTCGCTTCTTTGCGATTAAAGCAAACAGGTGTATCACGATTAAATTGATTGAATAGTGCAATGGAAACGCTCGTCGCAATCGGAATGCCTTTATAGGCAGGTCCAAAAATGACATCAAAATCGACCGCACTTGATTGGATAGCCTTCGCATAGTATTCACCTAAGCGAGCAAGATCTGCGCCAGTACTAAATAATCCAGCATTGAAAAAATAAGGGCTTTTTCGACCTGATTTTAGGGTGAATTCACCAAATTTAAGCACTTGGCGACTCAATGCGAATTTAATAAATTCGATTTTGTAGCTTTCCATTTTTTGTTCCTATAAACCTAATGCTTCACGTTGTGCAGCGAAGATTTGTTCGCAGCCTTGTTTGGCTAAGCCTAATAAGGTGAGTAATTCTTCGTGGCTGAATGGTTCGCCTTCTGCAGTACCTTGTACTTCGATCATGCGGCCATCTTCCATCATCACAACGTTCATATCCGTTTCGGCGGCTGAATCTTCTACATATTCCAAATCACACACGGCTTCACCTTCAACAATTCCAACCGAAATTGCAGCAACCAGACCTTTGATTGGATTGATTTTTAATGTACCGTTCGCGATTAAACCGTTGATGGCATCACATAATGCTACTGCGGCACCGGTGATGGAGGCTGTTCTTGTACCGCCGTCCGCTTGAATCACATCGCAGTCTAAGGTGATAGAACGCTCACCAAGGGCTTCTAAATCAACCATGGCACGTAATGAGCGAGCGATTAAGCGTTGAATTTCCATGGTGCGTCCACCTTGTTTGCCTTTTGCGGCCTCACGTTGCATACGGCTGTGTGTAGAGCGTGGCAACATACCATATTCTGCTGTCACCCAACCTTGATTCTGTCCTTTTAAGAAACGCGGTACGCTTTCATCAACACTCGCCGTACATAAAACTTTAGTATCACCAAATTCCACTAATACAGAGCCTTCCGCATGTTTAGTGTAATTACGGGTGATTTTTATTGGACGAGGCTGATGATTTTCACGATTATTTGGACGCATTCTGAATTCCTTTATTTTTATTGATAAAAAAGCGTGCCTATTTTAGCACGCTTTTCACTGTTTTATGGATTTGCTTGTTCAAACTCACGAATTTTATTAAACACATCTTGTAAATCCGTACCATAATTAATTTTTTGCAATTCAGGCACAGAGTTAGATTTTACTAATATTCTAAGTGGTTGGAATTGCATATTGCACAAGTAGATTTGTTGATGTGGCAACATATGTTGTACAAAGTGAGTGAGTGCATGAATGCCCCCAGTATCAAGCACAGTCACAGCATCACATTGCAACACGATATGTTTAATTTCGTGATCCGTATGTACGGTTTTATCGTGTAAATCAGCAAAGAGTTTATCTGCCGCCGCAAAGAACAATGGGCCACTGATACGATAAGCTAACACATCATTCAGATCTTCTGGTGCAGGTTGCTCAATGGCTTTTGTCATTTCTGCAATGGTGCGGATAAATAAGAGACTCGCCAATAATACGCCAACTGAGATGGCAATCACCATATCGAATAACACCGTGAGAATTAGGCAAGTGAACAACACCGCAATTTCATTTTGTGTGGAGCGACGCGCCAAACGAATAATTTCAGGCACGTTTGCCATATGCCAAGCCACCATTAACAACAATGCGGCCATGGAAGAAAGTGGCAAGTAAGACAGGGCATTAGCAAAGAATAACAGTGAGAATAAGACTAAGAGTGCATGAACGACACTAGATATTGGTGATACCGCACCTGATTTCACATTAGCTGCTGAGCGCGCAATGGCTGCGGTTGCAGTAATCCCGCCTAAGAATGGCGAAACAATATTACCTAAACCCTGAGCAAGCAGTTCATTATTGGAGCGATGTTTAGTGTCAGTCATGTTATCTAAAATGACCGCACAAAGTAGTGATTCAATCGCACCTAATACTGCCATTGAAAAGGCTGCAGGTAAGAGCGTCTGTATGCGATCAAAATTCCAATTGATGATTTCACCCTGCGCGTTTGGAATATTCCAAGGCAAGGCAAATTCAGGCAAGACATTAGGGATGCCATTTCCCATTGTGCCATCCGCTAAGGTGTAGTGGAACGCCGTACCAATAGTTTCAACCGAGAAACCAAATTGCCCTAAAGCTAATGCCATCAGTGTACCAATAATCACAGAAGGTAAATGACCAGGCACAGGTAAACGAAGTTTGTGCCATTGTGTGAGCACAAATAAGGTGACGACACCAACAGCGGTATCAGCCCAGCTAATCGTCGGAAGTGCGGTCAAAATAGCCTGTACTTTTTCAATATAGTGAGATGGCATTTGGGCAATATCTAAACCTAAGAAATCTTTGATTTGTAATGTACCGATGGTAATGCCAATCCCGCAGGTAAAGCCCAGTGTAACGGGGAGAGGAATGTACTCAATTAGTCGTCCTAATCGAGACAAGGCCATGATGACTAAAATAATCCCCGAAAGTAGCGTTGCCATGAGCAAACCACTGAGTCCAAATTTTTGGGTGACGGGATATAAAATCACGACAAATGCCGCGGTTGGTCCAGAAATATTGAAACGCGATCCACCAGTTAATGCAATCACAATACCCGCTACGATAGCCGTATAAAGACCATGTTGTGGTGGAACACCGCTGGCGATCGCTAAGGCCATGGAGAGGGGAATCGCAATGACTCCTACTGTAAGCCCCGCAATAATATCTTTAATCAATTTTTGTTTTCCGTAACCTTCACGGAAGGATTCTTTCAATGCGCTAAATGGTTTGACAGCCAGAAACACATTTTTAGAAAAGAGAGATTTGATTTGCATAAAAATACGACAATAGAAAAGAGATAAGTTTACATTTTAGCTAAAAGGAATAGGATTTTTTATGTTCTAGCTCAAAAAACTTGACTAATCTTAGATAAATCTTTATATTTCACGCACTTCAAAACGGTGAGATGTCCGAGTGGTTGAAGGAGCACGCCTGGAAAGCGTGTATGTGCGAAAGTGCATCGGGGGTTCGAATCCCCCTCTCACCGCCATTCAAATATTTTCTTTTCTGAATTTAAAATCATCTTTTAAATCAATCATTTTTGAAATCTAGAATTGACGTTATTTTTCTTTGTATAAAATATGCATAGAGCTATTACTTTCGCTGAAAAAATAAATAGAAAAACAATAATAGATTGAGATGAGTTATGGCACGCCCTAAAGGATTCGAACCTTTGACCCACGCCTTAGAAGGGCGTTGCTCTATCCAGCTGAGCTAAGGGCGCATTTCAAGGGTTACATCTTTTGTATGGAATTTCGAGGGAAATATAAAAGAAGTGGTCGGCGAGATAG
>OAUX01000696.1_pt1 | contig 12688 bp, 10 predicted proteins | sample 1501311 | NCBI WGS metagenome assembly OAUX01 (sample SAMEA2580066, study PRJEB22360) | human gut metagenome | reverse complement strand
AGACAGCCCTTTTAACGCTGCCACATACTCACACACTTCACGTGTATAGGCAGGTTGGTTCTCTTTACCACGATAAGGCACGGGTGCTAAATAAGGTGAATCCGTTTCAACTAACAAACGATCTGCCGGTACATAACGAATGGCTTCTCGAATACTTTCCGCATTTTTAAAGGTAATAATGCCAGAACAAGAGATGTAAAAACCTAAATCAAGTGCCTTTTTCGCAAAATCCAAGGTTTCTGTAAAACAATGAATTAATCCACCGCACTTTTCTGCATGGTGCTCACGCAACATGGCAATGGTATCTTCTGGCGCTGAACGCGTATGAATAATTACGGGTTTATCCACTTCATTAGCAATTCTGATTTGATCGGCAAAAACCGTTTGCTGTAATGCCTTATTATCTGCACTGTAATAATAATCCAAACCAATTTCGCCAATTGCAATCACTTTTTTATCTTGGGATAAACATAATAAACGCTCGGCATCGTAAGGTTCTTCTTCAAGATCTAATGGATGCACGCCGCAAGCTAAAGACACATTCGGAAATTTTGCTAACTCAGGGTAAGCTTTTTCAAAACGGCTTAATGTTACGCCAATCGCCAATAAATGCTTCACATCTCGTGCATTGGCTTTAGCCACTACATCAGCAATATCTTTGTGTAAATTTTCATAATCCAATGCATCTAAATGGCAATGGGAATCTACGATAAACATAATTTATTTAGTCCTTAAATACGTCGGTAATTAACTTTGTCAAACCATCTAATAACATTAATTCTGTGTTAATGCCGTTGATAGTGAGTAAATCCGAGCGTACTTTTTGCATAATTTTATTTGCGGTTAATAACCCAAGCGCTGTTTGCTCGTCTGCAAATTGAGTTACACCTGTTTTAAGATCAAGTGTTTGCCAGCCATTTTGTATTTCGAGTTTGTATTTAATGGCATCGCTTAAAAACGCTAAAATCCAATCCACTTGCTGTACGGTGCGTTCTTTTTCAAAGAAAGGCAAAATTTCCAAAGGTGAACGACGACGATAAAACAGCCAAAATTGGCGTAGGAAATTCTTTCGTTGTTCAATTAATCCTTGCTGGAGAGTTTCCAATGCTAACAGTGGGCGCCCCAAATTCATCGCAAGTGCGGTCAATAATTCTGATGTTTCTGCCTGAAATTGAGAAGAAAGCCAATTTAGGGCTTCCGCTTCCGTTGGCAAAGGCACATTCCACACCTGGCAACGGCTGTAAATAGTCGCTAACAACGAAGAGGAAGGCTCTGTTTGCAACAAGAAATACGTATTCGGACGTGGCTCTTCCAAGGTTTTGAGCAATGCGTTAGCCGCTGCTTCCGTAAGACGTTCTGCATCTTGAATATATACTAATTTATTGCCGTTTTGTTGCGCGTGTTGGCTGACAACTTCATTAATCATCCGTACCTGATCAACTCCAATGTCTTTGCCTTCTTGAGAGGCTAAAACATGAAAATCAGGGTGACTGTGCGCTGCCATTAAATGGCAAGCATGACAATGACCACAAGGTGCATTATCTGGCGTTTGACACATAATGTGTTTTGTCAAAGCCTCAAACAAACCTTCAGCACCGAGACCTTGATCAGCTTTAATCAATAATGCATGATGCCCCAAACCTTCGCTAAAAGTTTGGCTAATTTTGTGATAAGTAGGTACTAACCAAGGATAAAGTTCGCTCATTTTGCTTGTGAAACCCACCAATTTTTGACCGCACTTTGAATGTCTGCTTGTACTTGTTCCAAAGGCTGACCCGCATTAATAATAGCGGCTTTCGGGTTGTTCTGCACCAATTCCAAATAACGTTGGCGGGTACGATGGAAGAAATCCAGTCCTTGTTGTTCAATGCGGTCTAATTCACCACGACCTCTAGCACGAGCAAGCCCTTCTGCAGGATCAATGTCTAAATACAGTACAAAATCAGGCTCAAAATCGCCTAATACCATATTTTTTAAATTCGCCATAAGCGTTTGGTCAAACTGACGCCCACCGCCTTGATAGGCTTGTGAAGACATATCATGTCGATCGCCAAGCACAATTTTACCTTCTGCCAATGCTGGCTTAATCACATTTTCTACCAATTGAATTCGCGCCGCATAAAGCATCAATAATTCTGCTTTATCCGTAACAGGTTCTTCTGTTTCATGTTTAATTAAATGGCGCAATTTTTCTGCTAATGGTGTACCACCCGGCTCACGAGTAAACACGATATAATTTACACCAAGGGATTTTAATGTATCCACCACCGTTTGCATGGCAGTACTTTTACCTGCACCTTCTAAGCCTTCAATCACGATAAATTTGCCTTGCATTAGTGGGCTCCTTTTTGTTGGTTACGATACCAATGTAAATATTCTTGCACTGCTTTATTATGCTCGTTCAGATTACGAGTAAATTTATGACCACCACTTCCATCGGCAACAAAATAATAAAAATCTGTTTTTGCTGGATGCGCCACGGCCTGCAAAGCACTTTCACTCACCATCGCAATTGGTGTTGGTGGTAGCCCCTCAATCATATAGGTATTGTACGGGGTTATCGTTTCCAAATCTTTCTTACGAATATTACCGGTATAACTCTCACCCATTCCATAAATCACGGTTGGGTCAGTTTGTAGTTTCATATTGGCTCTTAAGCGATTAATAAATACGGAAGCCACTTGTGGGCGCTCCGCCGCAATACCCGTTTCTTTCTCCACAATAGAAGCCAAAATCAACATTTGATACGGATCCGCTAATGGGAGATTTTCATCGCGTTCACTCCATGCTTTATCCAAGGCTTTTTGTAGACGAGTCGTTGAACGTTTTAATAATTCAAGATCAGTCGAATTTGGCGTATAATTATAGGTATCTGGATACAACCACCCATCCATGTTATTCCATTCGTAAACGGCTTTTGCAACGGCTGGAATATCTAATAATGCCATAATTTCTTTATCACTTTTACCTTGCAAGGTTTGTTTTAAGTGCGGTGCGCTTTCAAGGTTTTTACGCCATTCCTTGAACGTCTTACCCTCAATAAACTTCACACTAAATTGCGCTTCCTTGCCAGAATTAATCATATCCAATAAATCTTGCAACGTTTTCACGCCCATTAAAGAATAAGTCCCCGCTTTCACTTTGTTGAGCTGAGGTTGTAATTTCAATAACCAAGGTAATAAATCGGCATGCTCAAGAATTTTTTCTTGCTCTAATAAAGCTGCGAGTTTACTGCCAGTAGTTCCTCGCTCAATTGTAAGCAATTGATCTTGCGTGACATTCACCGGCGTATCAACAAACTCCGTTAGTTTTTGATAACCCCAAAAACCAACATCGCCAAGAATTAGCAGAAGAATTAGTAAAAAGACAAAAAATTTTTTCATGCGTCACTCATTTTATAAAAACGACAAAAGGGGCAAAATGCCCCCTTATTCTAACGGTTTCTGTTATTTATCGAAATATTGAATATCAGCATTTTTACGTAATGCCTTCACCCAGTCTTTGGTTGCATCTTGCAATTGGCTATTTACGATTTGCTCGTAAGCTTTTTGACGATAGGCATCTTCTGTTTTATCGCCATCTCGACTACCAGTTACTTCAAGGATATGCCAACCAAATTCAGATTTAAATGGTGCTGAAATGGTACCTGGAGGAGTTGTTTCAACCATTTTTGCAAATGGGCCCACATAAGCTTCTGGGAAGGCATAGCCTAAACTTCCGCCATTCGCACCTGATAAATAATCTTTAGAATATTTTAATGCGGCATCAGCAAATGTCATTTTGCCGGAAATAATCTCGCTACGAATACGCTCTAATTCTGCTTTAGCTTGTGCATCATTCAGTAATGGATTTAATTTTAATAAAATATGACGAACCTCATACTCTTTGCCCATCACTTTTTGCGCAGTGCCTTTTGCTTTTGCTTCATCGAGCATTTGTTTACCCAATGCATCCACTTGCTCGCGGGTAACATCTACGCTATTTTGAATAGCATGGTTACGCACACCCGCCATTAACATTTGGCGAGAGATTTGTTGTTTAAATGCATTTAAGGAAATGCCTTGATAATCGAGCGCATCTAAGAACTGACCATAAGTTAAACCATTTTTCGCTGCAATATCTTCTACGATACGGTTTACTTCCGCTTGGTTTACTTTTACGCCTGATTCTTTGATCGCTTTCTCTGTCAGCATATCATCAATAATCTTATCTAATGCTGCACGTTGGCTACCTTTCTTGCCCATTACGGCATTCACTTGACTTTGTAAAATTGGTGTACCATTTACGGTCGCCACAACGCGTTCTTCTGCTTGTACTTGAGAAAAAGTAAACAGACCGATCATGGCAAATAAAAGAGATTTTAACATTGATTTTTTCATTTTAGTTGTCTTAAAAAATAATAGGATAATGCTCGTTAGATTATCAATTTTATCAAAGGTTCACAATAGGCTGATCGTTATTTAGGCAATAATGCCACTTCATAACAACCATCATATTTTAATGTACGCACCTGAACTTGTTCATCACGGGAAGTCGGCACATTTTTACCTACATAGTCTGCCCGAATCGGCAATTCACGATGTCCGCGATCCACTAAAATCACCAATTCAATTTTAGCTGCTCGACCAAAATCCGTTAACGCATCCATTGCAGCACGAATGGTTCTTCCAGTGAATAGTACATCATCGATCAAAATGACTTCTTTACCCTGAATATTCATATAACTGGAGGCACCACTATACACAGGAGTTGGATTTTCAGGTTCAACATACTCTAAGTCATCACGGTAAAACGTGATATCCAATTCCATCATTGGAAGACTTACACCATTCAATTCTTCAATGCGACGTTGAATCAATTCTGCAATTTCTGCTCCACGACGTTTTACCCCAACTAAAATCACATTATTGAAATCTTGGTGCTTTTCAATAATTTCATGGGAAATACGTGAAATGGTGCGTAAAAATCTGTCTGCATCAATAATGATTTTTTCCATTTTATCTCTCGCTTTGTTTATATCGCCTAAAGTGCGGTTAAAAAACACTGATTTTTTTGACTGCACTCTTACTGGAATATTAACCGAATTCTAGCTCTACTGCATTTTCACCGAGCAAATTCACCAATTCTGTTAGAATCTCATCCGTTGGTGTAATCGACCATTGAATCCCTAAACGCAATAACGCACGGCCTTTTGCGCTTTGATAATATACGTTAATTGGTAAAGTGCCGCCACTAACAGGTTCTAACATTTCTTTCAGTTTCTTAATAAAACTTGGGCTAATCTGCTCCTCGGACAAGCTGATGGCCAAAGATTTCGCATAACGGGAACGCGCCTCATCTAAAGTCATCAAATCCCGTACCGACATTTTTAATCCACCTGAAAAATCGTCAAAACTCACTTGACCAGATACCACTACAACCGTATCTTTTTGCAGTTTCTCACCAAATTGGTCTAAGCTTTCTCCAAATAGGGTTAAATCCAAACGTCCAGAACGGTCATCAATGGTTGCAATACCGATACGATTGCCTTTTTTCGTCGTCGCGAAACGAGTTGCGACCAGCAAACCTGTTGCCGTGCTAATTTGCCCGCGGCGATTTGGCGTGAGATCTTTTAATCGCGTAGAGCTGTAATGAGAAAGCTCTTTTAAATAACGACTTACCGGATGGCTGCTTAAATACAAACCAAGGGTTTCACGCTCACCATCTAGAATTTGTTTTTCTGTGTAAGGTGGCGTGTGAGCGTAAGCATTTTCCACTTCTTCGTGTGTTTCTGTCAGCACACCAAACATATCGGTTTGCCCCATGGCCTCATCTTTTGCATGCTGATCAGAGGCTTTGAGTGCATCTTCTAGATTCTTAGATAACGCCGCACGATGTGGCCCTAGCTTGTCAAACGCACCCGACATAATCAGACTTTCAAAGGTACGACGGTTAATTTTTTTCAAATCAACGCGAGCACATAAATCAAATAAGTCTCTGAAAATCCCACCTTCATTACGAGCGGTAATGAGTGCATCAATCGGACCTTCACCCACCCCTTTAATGGCGCCAATACCGTAAACAATTTCACCATTTTCATTCACGCTGAAATGATGTTTCCCTACGTTAATATCCGGTGGGGTGACTTTTAAGCCCATACGTAAACATTCATCGTACAAGCCAACAATTTTATCCGTATTATCCATTTCCGAGGTCATTACCGCAGCCATAAACTCAGCTGGGAAATGGGTTTTCAGCCAAAGGGTTTGATAAGATACTAACGCATAAGCCGCTGAGTGCGATTTATTGAAACCATAGCCGGCAAATTTTTCCACCAAGTCGAAAATCTTCATGGAAAGCTCGCCATCAACTCCGTTTTTTTCCGCACCTTCTTTAAACACAGAGCGCTGTTTCGCCATTTCTTCTGGCTTTTTCTTACCCATCGCACGACGTAATAAGTCCGCACCGCCAAGAGTATAACCCGCTAACACCTGAGCAATTTGCATGACTTGCTCTTGGTACAAAATAATACCGTAAGTTGGCTCTAAAATCGGTTTAAGGCTTTCATGTTGATAGTTTGCGTCAGGATAAGAGACTTCTTCTCGACCATGTTTACGGTCAATAAAGTTATCCACCATGCCCGATTGTAATGGACCAGGGCGGAATAATGCTACCAACGCGATAATATCTTCAAAACAGTCTGGCTGAAGGCGTTTAATTAAATCTTTCATCCCACGCGATTCCAACTGGAATACAGCAGTCGTTTCTGACCGTTTCAACAACTCAAAGGATTCGGGATCATCTAATGGAATAGCTGCAATATCGACTAGCGGTTTGCCTTCACGAGCAAGGCGGGCATTAATCATATCTAGTGCCCATTTGATAATGGTGAGTGTACGCAAACCTAAGAAGTCAAACTTCACTAAGCCGGCATATTCCACATCATTTTTATCGAAGTGGGTAACAGGATGAAGCCCCTCATTGTCACAATAAAGTGGTGCAAAGTCTGTAATCAAAGAAGGGGAAATCACCACGCCACCCGCGTGTTTGCCCGCATTTCGCGTGACACCCTCTAGCTTACGCGCCATATCAATCAAGGCTTTGACTTCTTCATCTGAATCATATGCTGTTTGTAGTTGCGGTTCAGCCTCAAAAGCCTTGGCTAAGGTCATACCTGGATCAGGTGGAATCATTTTCGAAATACGATCCACAAAGCCATAAGGATGGCCTAACACGCGACCTACATCTCGAATTACCGCTTTGGCCGCCATGGTACCAAAAGTAATAATTTGTGATACCGCACCACGACCATAGGTTTCTGCGACATGATCGATAACGCGATCCCGTCCATCCATACAGAAATCCACGTCGAAATCGGGCATGGATACACGCTCTGGATTGAGGAAACGCTCAAAAAGAAGATCGAATTCAAGGGGATCCAAATCGGTGATTTTTAGTGCATAAGCCACCAATGAACCCGCACCAGAACCACGTCCAGGCCCTACCGGAATATCGTTGTCTTTTGACCACTGGATAAACTCCATAACGATTAAGAAATAACCCGGGAAACCCATTTGGTTAATCACATCAAGTTCGACTTGAAGACGCTCATCATATTCTGGTCGTCTTTCTGCCCGCACTTTTTCATCGGGGAATAAAAATGCCAAACGCTCTTCCAAGCCTTCTTTGGATTTCATCACCAAATAATCTTCCGTACTCAGGTCGCCTGTTGGGAATTTTGGAAGGAAATATTCGCCCAAACGCAAAGTGACATTACAGCGTTGCGCAATTAATATCGTATTTTCAAGCGCAGAAGGAATATCCGCAAATAAGTCACACATCTCTTCTTCTGAGCGGAAATATTGTTGTTCGGTATAGCGTTTTGGACGTTTTGGGTCGTCTAGGGTATAGCCATCATGAATAGCAACACGAATTTCGTGCGCCTCAAAATCATCAGGCTTAAGAAAAACCACATCATTGGTCGCCACAAGCGGTAAATCATGTGCTTCAGCAAGTTTTAATGCTGCTTGAATATAACGTTCTTCATCAGGACGACCCGTTCGGGAAAGAGAAAGGTAGAAATGGTCAGGAAAAAATTCTTGATAAAAACTGACCGCACTTTCAGCTTCAGAGTTATTTTCTTTAAGGAGTTTTTTCGCGATATCGCCTTGTGTGCCACCCGATAAAACAATTACACCTTCACGGTGTTCAATCAACCATTCTTGGTCAATATAAGGCAAGTCCACATAGCCGCGTTGATAGGCTTTTGAAAGCAATAAGGTGATGTTCTTATATCCTTCATTGTTCTTAGCAAGTAAAGTGAGCGTGAATAATTCCTCACCGCACAACTCGCTTTTAACATGAACATCTGCACCAATAATCGGTTTAATCCCCGAAGAAAGGGTTTCACCATAAAAACGCACCACGCCACAAAAATTAGTAAAATCGGTTAATGCCAATGCGACCATATTATTTGCTGCACACGCTTTGACCAATGGTTTCACTTTTACGATACCATCAATCATTGAAAAATCGGTGTGTGTACGAAGGTGTACAAAACGCGGTTGAGTTGACATTAATAATCCTTATTTTGATAGTTAAAACAGATAACTTAGGCTTTTTTAATATCTATTCTAGCTAAGCCTTCTTTAAAAGCGAATCCATAACGTCTTGGTATTGACGCTTCAAATCGCCCCTTCTCTACGATAGTTTCATAGCTGCAAACTTTAAATTCAGGCACACGAACAAAGGAATAATCAACATTCACCATAGGCGATATTTTTGAGTATAACGTCCATCTGACTTTGCACCCTTCTTCAAAAGAGGTTTTCGCATCAAAAACGCTTGCCCCTTCGCAATGCGCAATTTGGTAATTAGGATAAAACTCTCCAGGGAAAGGTTTTGCATCACAGAAGTTAAATACTCTATCATGCGCAAATACATTTTGGCGAATATAGCCCCACAACTCCTCTGCAAGAAAATCCTGATCAGCAAAATGACGAGAGTCGTAACCCTTATCAACAAAACGTTGAATTTTTACTTCCATATCAGGCACAGCGCCAGCTTTAGCGCCCCACATCCCCGCTAAAATAAGTGCGGTATGAGAACCTGAATCACGCATCGTATGGAATGAACGACCACTTTCAATCCATTCAGCCACGGCTTCACTCTCTCGGTGAGAAACCACGGAGTCAGCATCACGGAAGATCACATACTCAGCTTCAGGATCATTAATTGCAAGAAAACGCCACATTGCACCAGGCCATTTATTCACTGGTGAAGTAACATAAACCACTTCTGCACCATTATTTTTTAATCGCTGAATTGCTTCAGTAGAAACTGAATCATCTACATAAAAACGGCATACCCAACCTGGGAATAACATCGGAGAAACCTGTGTATTTAATACAGCCGGCTCAATATATTTAGAGTTATTACCAAATAAAGAAAATGCAATAATTCGTTTACCATTTTTAGGTGCAGGAGCAGGGAGCATTTCCTGTGTTGGAACGGGAATAGCTTTATCTTTCAACTCAAGAGCTAAACTGCCATAAAAGCCTGAACGCTCCCAATTGTCTACGGCACCATAAGCATGTGCCAATAAATCTAAAGCCGGAATATATTGTGCATCTAATTTTAATGTTTTTAATTCTGCTTCAATCGCCTCTTCCCATTTGTTGCAAATAAACATAAGCAATTTTATGAGGGTACTCGGGATTATTGGGATCAAGCAAGCAAAGCGTTTCAGCCAGCTTGACTGCTTCATCATATTCTTTATTTTCAAGTGAAGAAACGTAAGATCGCTCTAGCGCTTTTTGTGCGTCGATACTATTCATAATCAAAATAAATTGGTCATAATTATTACGCCGGAACTATAAAAGCACCGGCGTAACGAAATTTTATATACAAGTTTTATTATTTTCTTGCCAATGGTGGCACGAAAGTTAAACCTAAATCCCAAGGTTGTTCAATCCAAGTATTTTGTGGAATATCAATCACGTAATCATCCACTAACTCAGCACCTGCAGGTTTTGCGAATACCGTGACGAATTTTGCTTTTGGATACATTTCACGAATTGCACGAGCGGTATTGCCGGTATCTACCAAATCGTCTACCACGATCATTCCTTCACCATCACCATCTGCGCGGTGTAATACTTTTAATGCACCTTGTTCATCGTGATCATAGCTAGCAATACACACTGTTTCTACGAAACGAATATTTAATTCGCGAGCAAGTACCGCTGCTGGGAATAAACCACCACGGCTTACTGCGATGATACCTTTCCACTGAGTGGCAGGAAGTAAACGTTCCGCTAATTTGCGGGCATGCATTTGGAACATATCCCAAGTCACAACATATTTTTCGCTCATAACAAATACCTTAAACTTTGTCGCTAAATAAAAAAATTGCGGAATTTTAACCTGAAATGGCGTTTTATGCTATGATTTCCGCAAAAATTTTAATGAAAAAAGGAGTTCATTATGTCAGAAATTACCACATTACAACCGCAATTACTTTGGAAATGGTTTGATCAAATTTGTGCGATTCCACATCCTTCTCATCACGAAGATGCGCTCGCGACCTTTATTGTCAACTGGGCGAAAGACAGACAATTTTTTGCCGAGCGTGATGAAGACGGTAATGTATTAATTCGTAAACCTGCCACAGCAGGTATGGAAAAAAGCCAACCGGTTGTGTTACAAGCACATTTAGATATGGTTCCGCAAGCGAATGAAGGCAATCCACATAACTTCGTTCAAGACCCAATTCGCCCTTATATTGATGGGGATTGGGTAAAAGCACAAGGTACCACACTTGGCGCAGATAACGGTATCGGTTTAGCCTCTACCTTAGCGGTATTAGAAAGTACCGATATTGCACATCCACCACTTGAAGTGTTACTCACCATGACTGAAGAAACCGGAATGGATGGTGCCGTACACCTTCGCCGTAACTGGTTAAAATCAGAAATCTTAATTAATACCGATACTGAAGAAATCGGTGAAATCTATATTGGTTGTGCTGGTGGGGTAAATGCTAATGTTGAACTACCTGTTCACCGTGAAGCCAATTCATTCAACCATACTTTGCAAATTAACTTAAAAGGTTTGCGGGGCGGTCACTCTGGTTGTGATATTCACACCACACGCGCGAATGCAATTAAAGTATTGGCGCGTTTATTAGCAAAACTTTCACAAAATCAACCGCACTTTGTCCTTGCAGAAATTCACGGAGGCTCAATTCGTAATGCGATTCCACGTGAAGCGGCTGCAACCATTTGCTTCAATCATGATGTAGAAAGCGTAAAAAGTGCGGTTAAAAATTTTGAAGTTTTATTGAAAGAAGAGCTTGCTATCGCTGAGCCAAACTTAACTTTAACAGTTGAGCAAGTTGAAAATCCACAACAAACCTTCACGCTTGAAAGCACCCAAAAAGTGATTAATTTGCTGAATGTGTTACCAAACGGTGTGATTCGTAACAGTGATGTAATCAAAAACGTCGTGGAAAGCTCATTAAGTATTGGTGTGTTAAAAACCCTTGAAGATAAAATCGAAGGTACCATTCTTATTCGCTCATTGATTGAAAGCGGTAAAGAATATGTAGAAGACACCTTAACCTCACTCGCTAAACTCACTGGTGCAACAGTTGAATTTTCAGGTTCTTACCCAGGTTGGAGACCAGTAAATGACACCGCAATTTTGACATTAATGAAAAAACATTATGCAGAAGTGCTTGGCAAAGAGCCTGAGATTAAAGTGATTCACGCGGGGCTTGAATGTGGCTTGTTGAAAGAACATTATCCGAATATTGATATGATTTCTGTGGGACCAACTATTCGTAATGCGCATTCGCCAGATGAAAAAGTCCAAATTTCAACAGTACAAACATACTGGGAATTACTCACTAAAGTCTTAGCGGATATTAAATAATCTACAAATAGAAAGGGCTAAATATTACATTTAGCCCTTTTTTTATCTTTTATAAACTACGTAATGCTTCGATACGTTTTTCAAGCGGAGGATGGCTCATAAAGAGTTCGCTGCGTTTGCCGTTAATCATAAAGGCATTAAGTGAACCTTCCATCTCTTGTGGCTCATGAATTTGTTGTAAACGTTGTAATGCCGCAATCATTTTTTCTTTACCAACAAGTTGTGCAGAACCTGCATCTGCGCGATATTCGCGATAGCGCGAGAACCACATCGCAATAATGCTCGCCAAAATACCAAATACAATTTCTAACACCATTGAAACCAAGAAGTAAATGCCTGAACTACGGCTTTCTTCATCGCCATTACGAGAACTAGCTACCACATTGGCGATCACGCGAGATAAGAAAATCACGAAGGTATTCAATACGCCCTGCAATAAAGTCATGGTTACCATATCACCATTCGCGATGTGTGAGACCTCATGAGCCAATACTGCTTCAGCTTCCTCTTCCGTCATGGAGTTCAATAAACCGGTACTAATCGCCACTAAAGAATTGTTTTTAGTTGCACCCGTAGCAAAAGCATTCGCATCATTAGAATGGTAAATTGCCACATCTGGCATTGGGATGCCTGCTTGTTGTGCTTGACGGCGTACAGTTTCCACTAACCAACGCTCAGCCTGATTACGAGGTTCGGTAATTACTTCAGCCCCCACAGAGCGCAATGCCATGGTTTTTGATAAAAATAATGAAATCAACGATCCAGCAAAACCGAA
>OAUX01000646.1_pt1 | contig 13477 bp, 12 predicted proteins | sample 1501311 | NCBI WGS metagenome assembly OAUX01 (sample SAMEA2580066, study PRJEB22360) | human gut metagenome | reverse complement strand
AGACAATAAAGTTCTGGTGATAAAATATTTATCACTGATAACACATCAAATAATAAGGAAATCCTCATGAAATCACTCATTCATATATCAGCAGGATTATTGTTAAGCGCCGCGTTAATCACATCCGTTTCCGCTAACGATCATAAAATTTTAGGCGTTGTCGCCATGCCGCGAAATGAGACTAACGATCTCACCCTGAAGCTGCCGGTTTGCCGGGTGATTAAGCGAATCAAGCTCACCGCCGATCGCGGCGATATCCAGCTTTCCGGCGCGACGGTGTACTTTAAAGCCAGCAATAGCGCCAGTCAGAACCTCAGCGTGCCGTCAACCATTAAAGAAGGGGCAACCAGCGACTGGATTAACATTAATAGCGACAACGATAACAAGCGCTGCGTTAAAAAAATCGCTTTTTCCGGCCACACTATTAACTCTTCTGACATGGCTTCGCTAAAAATCATTGGCGACGATTAATATCACTGTTCACATTATCTGAGATTTATGAAAATTAATTATCTGGATGATGAAGACCTCTCTTTTCTTCATCGCTGCAGCGAAGAGCATCTGGAAACATTCACCAGAATTCTGACCCACAATGAGAATGGTAAGCCGCGCCTTTCAAGCGCGCTATTGCGTAATGAAAATTTTCAGGCGATGGCCGGGCATCCTGAGCGCTATCGTCGCAACTGGCAGCTTATTGCCGGCGAGCTCCAGCACTTTGGCGGCGACAGCATCGCCAACACGCTGCGTCGTCACGGAAAGTTCTACCGGGAAATTTTGCTGGACGTCTGCAAGAGGCTAAAAATCAAAGTAGAAAAACAGATGTCTACGCCGGAAATCGAGCAGTATCTTCTGGAGCATTTTCTGGAACATAGCTGGAAGAAGATGGACGATCGGCAGAAGGCTGACTTTTTCATTGCCGTTGAGTGTCGGGTCAACGAGCATAAAGAGATACTCCCCTTTCTGCTACAGACGAATAAGCTGGCGCAGGGCGTCTCGCATCTTCTCGAGGCCCGGCTGACGAAGATCCTCCGCCGTTAGCGTAATCGGCCACGGTTTGGTGCGTGGAGCCGGACTTGGCGGCCCTCTCGGCGCCGCGTTTAATGGCGTCAAAGCCGTGAGCGGCAGCGCTTATCGCGTGACCATTCCGGCCGTGTTGCATATTGCCTGTTTGAGGCAAATGACCAGACTTCATCAGGTGAAAAATGAAATTGGTGAAAAATACCCCGCCAGATCATAGACAGTAACGCAGCGCCTAATTATTATGCCGCGCCCCGCCGCTGAGTGGCGGGGAATGCTTCCCTTTCTAATCATTATTTTGAGGAATTATGGGCAACACTAAGTTGGCTAATCCGGCACCGCTGGGCCTTATGGGCTTCGGCATGACCACTATTCTGCTTAACCTGGCAAATAGCGGCCTGTTCGCGTTTGATGTAGCTATCCTGGCGATGGGCATTTTTTACGGCGGCATTGCGCAGATTTTTGCCGGTCTGCTGGAATTTAAAAAAGGCAACACTTTTGGTTTAACCGCATTCACGTCTTACGGCGCTTTTTGGCTGACGCTGGTTGCCATTCTTTTGATGCCGAAAATGGGGCTTGCAGAAGCGCCTAATGCGCATTTCCTCGGTATGTACCTTGGACTGTGGGGCATTTTTACCCTGTTTATGTTCTTTGGCACCTTGAAAGCCGCGCGTATGCTGCAGTTTGTATTTCTCAGTCTGACCGTGCTGTTCGCGCTGCTGGCGATTGGTCACCTGGCTGATAACGAAGGCATTGTGAAGATTGCAGGCTGGGTCGGTCTGGTCTGCGGCGGCAGCGCCATCTATCTGGCGATGGGTGAAGTGCTGAACGAACAGTTTGGCCGTACCGTTCTGCCAATTGGCGAAAAGCATTAATTAACTTCGCCGCCCGTCCGCGAGCGGCGAAGTAAGCCCTATCGATTTACGGCAGGCGCTGCAGTTCAGCTTTCGGCGCAGCGACCTGCTCATCCAGTCCCTGGCGTAGCCAAATCCCCAGACCCAATCCCATAAACGACAGTGCCAGTACGTACCACGCGGGCGCCATCGGCGAAACGCCCATCAGCATGGTCACCGCAATCGGCGTCAGGCCGCCAAAGATGGCATAAGAGACGTTATAAGAGAATGAAATCCCGGTAAAACGCACTTCAGCCGGGAACGCGCGCACCATCACATAAGGAACCGCCCCTACCACGCCGACGCACAGGCCCACCGTACCGTAGAGCAGAAACAGACGCTGCGGGCTAGCGCCGGAAAGATGGTAGAAAGCCCAGCTTGCCGCCGCGAGGAATACGCTGCCGACAATAAACGTGCGGCTGGCGCCAAAACGGTCGGCGGCAAGGCCTGCCAGCCGGTCCAGCAGGCAGCCGATACACAGCATGATGGTGGCGATACTGTTCGCCTGCAGGGTGATGGCGGGGGCAAAGCCGTAGTGTTTTTGCAGCCAGACCGGCGACATCAGGATCACCACCACCACGCCGGCGGATAAAAGCCAGGTCAGCAGCATTGAGACCGCTACCGCTTTCTGATGCTTCAGCGCGACGGCCTTAACCGGCAGCTCCTGCGCTAACGCCTTGCGCTGCTGCATTTCGAGGAAAACAGGCGTCTCCTGGAGCCAACGGCGCAGATACATGGCGACGAGCCCAAACGCGCCGCCCAGCAGGAATGGAATACGCCAGCCGCCCTCATGGATCCCCTGCGGCGTCAGGTTGGTATTAATCAGCGTCGCCACGACCGATCCCAGCAGGATCCCAACCGTCAGGCCGGCGGTCAGCGTCCCGCAGGCGATACCGATTCTTTTTTCCGGTACATGCTCCGCCACAAAAACCCAGGCGCCGGGGACTTCGCCGCCAATCGCCGCCCCCTGAAGAATACGCATAAATAGCAGCAAAAGCGGCGCCACGATGCCCACCGACGCGTAGGTGGGCAGCAGGCCAATCGCCAGCGTAGGCAGCGCCATCAGTAAAATGCTCAGAGTAAACATTTTCTTACGCCCGACCAGATCGCCAAAGTGGGCCATAATGATGCCGCCAAGAGGACGCGCTAAATAGCCCGCCGCAAATATGCCGAAGGTCTGCACCTGGCGCAGCCATTCCGGGATATCCGCTGGGAAAAATAGCTCGCCGACGACGGCGGCGAAGAAGACAAAGATGATGAAGTCGTAAAACTCCAGCGCGCCGCCGAGGGCGGCCAGCGTCAGCGTTTTATAATCCTGTCGATTCAGAGGTCGGGTGCAGTGTGACATAACGGGCAATCATCCAGAGGTATGAAGTTATTCTATGTACTGTGTAAAGTAAAAAACACTATATCGTAAATAAAACAACACACCACTGGTGATGCAGGTTATATCAGGAATACGGTAAATTCAGGATAATGTTTCACGCCTGGCGCTTTTAGGACGGAAAGCTGCTACTACCTCGCCGTTTGTTTCCACATAAGGCCCCTCAAGTAGCTGTACACAATACGGTACACTTGCGAAAACGCCGTGCACCAGCACGTTACCTTCCGCATCTTTCACGCCTTCCAGCGTTTCATCAATCGCCTTTGGCTGGCCGGGCAGGTTAAGGATCAGCGCCTGCTTGCGGATAACGCCAACCTGACGAGAAAGAATGGCCGTCGGCACAAAGTGCAGGCTCACCTGACGCATTTGCTCACCAAAGCCGGGCATCACCCGATCGGCAATCGCCAGCGTCGCATCCGGAGTGACATCACGACGGGCCGGGCCCGTGCCGCCGGTAGTCAACACCAAATGGCAGCCCATTTCATCCACCAGCTCGCACAGCGTTTGCTCAATAATAACCTGTTCATCCGGGATCAAGCGGGTCTGCAATTCGAAAGGCGTGGAGAGCGCGCGGGCCAGCCACGCTTCAAGCGCGGGGATGCCTTTATCCTGATAGACGCCGCTGGAGGCGCGATCGGAAATGGAAACTAAGCCGATTCGTAAGGTGTTCATGATTATTCCGTTCAAACAGTATCAATAAACAGAATAATACACCGAAGGGGAGCAAGGCAGACAGTTTAATGTGGCCGACGGGCGTCGGCCACATGCGGGATTACAGCAGATCGCCGATCATTTTTTCCAGTTTTTCCTGGTCGATCGCAAACTTGCGGATACCTTCCGCCAGTTTGTCTACCGCCATCGGATCCTGATTGTGCTGCCACAGGAACTCGGATTCGGTGATACGAGCCGGACGCGCTTTAACTTCGCCGCTAAAGGCCAGTTTACGCTCGATAGCGCCTTCGCTTTCCGCCAGCTCTTTCAGTAGAGCCGGGGCGATAGTCAGGCGGTCACAGCCAGCCAGCTCCAGGATCTCGCCGAGGTTACGGAAGCTTGCGCCCATAACCACCGTCTCGTAGCCGTGCTGTTTGTAGTATTCGTAGATTTCGCTTACCGAAACCACGCCCGGATCTTCTGCCGGCGCGTATTCTTTCTTATCGGTATTGGCTTTGTACCAGTCGAGGATACGGCCAACGAATGGAGAAATCAGGAATACGCCCGCTTCCGCACAAGCGCGCGCCTGAGCGAAGGAGAACAGCAGCGTCAGGTTACAGTTGATGCCTTCTTTTTCCAGCTGCTCGGCGGCGCGGATGCCCTGCCAGGTCGAAGCCAGTTTGATCAGAATGCGGTCGTTACCGATGCCGGCATCGTTATACAGCTTGATGAGACGCTTAGCTTTGGCGATAGATGCCTCGGTGTCATAGGACAGGCGAGCATCGACTTCGGTGGAAATACGGCCAGGGATCAGCTTAAGAATTTCGAGACCAATATTCACCGCCAGCTTATCGGAAGCATCGATAATCTGCTGCGCGCGGTCGCTGCTCTGGCCGCGAGCCCATGCAACAGCGTCATCAATCAGCTTACGGTACTCAGGGATCTGAGCCGCGCCGAGAATCAAAGAAGGGTTAGTCGTGGCGTCCTGAGGCTGATACAGCTTCATTGCCGCGATATCTCCGGTATCAGCTACGACAGTGGTGTACTGACGCAGAGAGGTCAATTTATCCGTCATGATAGTGTTTCTCTTAAACAGCAGTTAAGGGGATGTAACCGGTCTGCCAAGATGATAACACGCTGCCGGGGCAGCGCAACCGCCTACAATGCATGAGCGCAGAGTGTGATAAACTGGGTCAATTAATTACCTGAACACTAAAGGATTGTCACTGGATTGGTAGCGCTTACACTCGCGCACCGATATGGGCAAGAGGATGCTTGATGCCTGATTTTCTGTCGTTTATCAATGAAATACTCTGGGGCTCGGTAATGATTTACCTGTTACTGGGCGCCGGCGTCTGGTTTACCTGGCGAACAAAATTCATTCAGTTCCGTTATATCCGTCAGTTCAGCAAAAGTCTGAAAAGGAGCCTTCAGCCGCAGCCCGGCGGCTTAACGTCTTTTCAGGCGCTGTGTATGAGCCTGGCGGCGCGCGTGGGCAGCGGCAATATGGCAGGCGTTGCGCTGGCCATTGCCGCAGGCGGCCCCGGCGCCGTTTTCTGGATGTGGCTCTCGGCGCTACTCGGTATGGCCAGCAGCTTCGCCGAATGTTCTCTCGCCCAGCTTTATAAAGAGCGCGACTCCCGCGGGCAGTTTCGCGGCGGCCCCGCCTGGTATATGGCCCGGGGACTCGGTATGCGCTGGATGGGCGTGCTGTTTTCCATTTTTCTGCTGCTGGCCTACGGGATCATCTTTAATACCGTACAGGCCAACTCCGTTGCCCATGCCATGGCGTATGCATTTCATTTACCTGAGGCGATTACCGGCGGCGTCCTGGCGGTTCTGACCCTGCTGGTCATCGTTCGCGGCATTCGCGGCGTAGCGCGAATGATGCAGTGGCTTGTGCCAGTGATGGCCCTGCTATGGGTGGCGACCAGCCTGGTCATCGGCCTGTGGCATATCACCGCCCTGCCAACGATTTTTGAAACCATCTTCCGTTGCGCTTTCGGCTGGCAAGAGGCCGCCGCGGGCGCAGTCGGCTATACCATCAGCCAGGCGCTAACCAGCGGCTTTCAGCGCGGGATGTTTTCCAATGAAGCGGGGATGGGCTCAACGCCTAATTCCGCTGCCGCCGCTGCCTCCTGGCCCCCTCACCCTGCGGCGCAGGGGATCGTACAGATGATTGGCGTTTTCATTGACACCATCGTGATCTGTACCGCCAGCGCCGTCATCATCATGCTGGCGCCGCGAGACGGCAATGGAGAAGCGGTGAACGGCATTCAGGCTATTCAGCACTCGATGAACAACCTCATCGGCGACTGGGGTTCCAGCTTTGTCGCTATCGTGGTGCTGCTGTTCGCCTTCAGCTCGATCGTCGCAAACTATATCTATGCCGAAAATAATCTCATTTTTCTCCGCATGGATAGTGACCGTAATATCTGGCTGCTGCGTCTGCTTACGCTGTGCATGGTTGCTACCGGGGCGATGATCGGCCTACCGGTGGTGTGGCAGATGGCGGATACCATCATGGCGCTGATGGCGATAACCAACCTGACGGCTATCCTGCTGCTCTCGCCGACGGTACGCATCATTGCCAGTGATTACCTGCGGCAGCGGCGGCTGGGCCAGCGGCCGGAATTTGACGTCACCCGCTACCCTGAGATTCATCAGCAGCTGGTGCCGGGTACCTGGGACAACCTGCCGCGCGAATAGCGCGGCAATCGCAGCTATCGATCCTCTCATGACGTTTTTTTGCTAAAGTCGTCAAAAATTTCCCGCAAGGACTGGATATGCTCATTCTGATTTCACCTGCAAAAACGCTCGATTATCAAAGCCCGCTGGCAACGACGCGTTATACCCAACCTGAACTGCTGGAACACTCTCAGGAGCTTATCGGTATTGCCCGCCAGCTGTCGGCGCCGCAGATTGGCAAACTGATGGGTATCAGCGACAAGCTGGCTGACCTGAACGCGACTCGTTTCCACGACTGGCAGCCAGACTTCACCCCGGACAACGCCCGTCAGGCGATTCTGGCGTTTAAGGGGGATGTCTATACCGGCCTGCAGGCAGAAACCTTTAGCGAGGCTGATTTCGATTTTGCCCAGCAGCATCTGCGAATGCTTTCCGGCCTGTATGGCGTTCTGCGCCCACTGGATCTGATGCAACCTTACCGCCTGGAAATGGGGATTAAGCTTGAGAACGCGAAAGGCAAAGATCTGTATCACTATTGGGGAGACGTGATTACCGATAAGCTGAATCAGGCGTTGAAAGCCCAGGGCGACGATATTGTGGTGAATCTGGCTTCTGATGAGTACTTCAGGTCGGTTAAACCCAAACGGCTTGAGGGGCAATTGATTAAGCCGGTGTTCCTCGATGAGAAAAACGGCAAGTTTAAAGTGATCAGCTTCTACGCTAAGAAAGCGCGCGGCTTAATGAGCCGTTACATCATTGAAAATCGTTTAACGAAGCCGGAGCAGCTGACCCGCTTTGACAGCGAAGGTTATTTCTTTGACGCCGACGCGTCGGGCAAAGGGGAGTTGGTCTTTAAACGCCACGAGCAGTAAAAGAACTCCCCTGCCGCGGATAACGCAGCAGGGGAGCGCGGGCTCGGGTTTAACCCATCATCAGCTTACGCAGCGCGGCAAAATCGGCCGGCAGATTATGCGACAGCAGCGGCAGGTCTGCGCGTTCGGCCAGCTCTTTTGGCAGCGGCAGCGTCTCTTGCAGAATCTCTTCCACGCTCTCTTTAAATTTCGCCGGATGCGCCGTGCCGAGGAACAGGCCGTACTCGCCCGGCTGCAGCTGGTCGCGCAGCGCGCGATACGCAATCGCCGCATGCGGTTCTGAGGTATAGCCGATGGCCTTCAGCTCGCGCATGGTCTCTTTGGTGGTTTCATCATCCACCGCCGCGTAGCCCAGCTCATTCAGACGCCAGATTTTACGGCGGAACAGTTCTTCCACGCGCGGCCAGTTGTTCGGCTGGCTGACATCCATCGCATTCGATAACGTCGCCTGAGTCGCTTTCGGCGCCCACTCACCTTCAGCAAGGAAACGCGGAACCGTATCGTTAACGTTAGTCGCCGCGATAAAACGCTTCACCGGCAAGCCCAGTGATTTCGCCAGCAGCCCGGCGGTCAGATCGCCAAAGTTACCGCTGGGAACAGAAATCACCAGCTGATTCCGCGCCTCTTGCGGTAGCTGAGCCACAGCCTCAAAGTAGTAACAGATTTGCGCCAGCAGACGGCTGATGTTAATTGAATTAGCCGAGTTCAGTCCCAGAGCCACCTTCAGCTCTTCGTCATCAAACGCCTGTTTCACCAGCGCCTGGCAGGCATCAAAATCGCCATCAATCGCTACAGTTTCAATGTTACCGCCCAGCGTACAGAACAGTTTTTCCTGTAATGGGCTGATCTTGCCGTTCGGGTAGAGGATCACCACGCGCACATTTTTCAGGCCATAAAAGGCATGTGCAACCGCCGCGCCGGTATCACCTGAGGTCGCCGTCAGAATGGTTACCGGCTTGTCGCCGCTGATGTGCGTCAGCATTTGCGCCATAAAGCGCCCGCCAAAGTCTTTAAATGCAAGCGTAGGGCCGTGGAACAGTTCCAGACAGCCGACATCTGCGGCAACCTGAGCAACCGGTGCCGGAAAAGCAAATGCAGCACGCACGCGTTTTTCCAGAATTTCCTGAGGGATCTCATCACCAATAAATGCGGACAGGATCTTCGCGCTGCGGCTAACGAAGTCCTGGTTCAGCATCTCATCCACTTCTGTCAGATTGAATTCCGGTAGATCGTGCGGAAAAAACAATCCCTGATTCTTGCCAAGCCCTTGCGTGACGGCCTGCGCAAAGCTGACCTGCTCGTTATGATCTTTCAGATTATACAGTTTCATTGATTATCCCAGTACCCGTGCGCCCGCCGTGTCCAGCCGGCAAATATGAACAAAGCCTTCCTGATTTTGCAGGTAATTTTTACTCAGCCAATCTGCTACGCGCTGCGCCGTATCCGGCTTATCGCACAAGGCGAACAGCGTCGGCCCTGACCCGGAGATCCCGCTGGCCAGCGCGCCAATTTCTGTTACCGCCTGACGCGCCTGACTAAAGCCTGGTAGCAAGCGGGTACGATACGGCTCAGCAATGACGTCCTTCATCAGCTTCGCGGCAAGCCCAGGCTGACGGGAATAGCAGGCATGGATAAATCCAGCCAGATGTCGCCCGTGGGCGATACAGTCCTGACGGCGATACTGCGCAGGTAGAATCGCCCGCGCTTCTGCCGTCGACACTTTAATCCCCGGATACGCCAGTACCCATAGCCACTCATCAAAGCCTGGCACCTGCTGGCTGATAATGCCGTTTTCTTCGATCATTAACTGCATGCCGCCCAAAAAGCACGGGGCAACGTTATCGTAATGAATACTGCCGGAGATACGCCCTTCCAGCTCGCCCATTATCGCCAACAGGCGCGTATCGTTGAGCGGCTTACCGCAGTGTTCGTTCATAGCGACTAACGCCGCCACGACGGAACAGGCGCTGGAGCCTAACCCGGAGCCAATCGGCATATTTTTTTCCAGCGTCATCGCCACCGGAACCGTTTTACCCAGCTCCTGGCAGAATCGCTCCCAACACTGATAGACAATATTTTCGCGCGGCTCTGACGGCAGCTTGTTGGCAAAGCGCCCAAGGTTGTTCAGGCTGAACTGATCAGCCGCCTCAACGGACACCACATCGCCCAACAGCGAACCGTCCACCGGAGTTACTGCCGCACCAAGCACATCAAACCCGACGCTCATATTGGCACTGGAAGCCGGGGCATAAACTCTCACCATGTCAGACTCCTAACTTCCATGAAAGGGTGCGTAGCAGGTCAGCAAAGACGCCCGCTGCCGTCACGTCGTTACCCGCGCCATATCCGCGCAGAACCAACGGTAACGGCTGATAGTAGTGGCTATAGAATGCCAGCGCGTTCTCACCGTTTTTCACTTTAAACAGCGGATCGTTGCCGTCTACTGCATCAATTTTCACGCGACAAACGCCGTCCTCTTCGATATTGCCAACATAACGCAATACTTTTCCCTCATCACGGGCTTTCGCCACGCGCGCGGCAAAGACGTCATCCAACTGTGGCAATTTCGCCATAAACGCGGATACATCACCAGAATCATCAAACTCGTTTGGCAGAACTGGCTCAATGACCACGTCTGAAAGCTCCAGCTCACGACCGGTCTCACGGGCGAGGATCAGCAGCTTACGTGCCACATCCATGCCGGAAAGATCGTCACGCGGATCGGGCTCGGTATAGCCCATCTCACGTGCCATGGTGGTGGCTTGCGAGAAGCTCATGCCTTCATCCAGCTTGCCGAAAATAAACGACAGCGAGCCGGAAAGAATACCGGAGAAACGCTGCAATTCATCACCTGCGCTGAGCAGGTTTTGCAGGTTTTCAATTACCGGCAAGCCTGCGCCCACGTTGGTGTCGTAGAGGAATTTACGCCGGGACTTCGCGGCGGCAAAACGCAGCTGATGGTAGTAATCCATCGACGAGGTGTTGGCCTTTTTGTTCGGCGTAACCACATGGAAGCCTTCGCGCAGGAAATCAGCATACTGATCCGCCACCGCCTGGCTTGACGTACAGTCGACAATCACCGGATTAAGCAGATGATATTCTTTCACCAGGCGAATTAAGCGCCCAAGGTTGAATGGCTCTTTCGCGCTTTCCAGCTCCGCCTGCCAGTTTTCCAGATTCAAACCATGGACGTTGGTCAGCAGAGCCTTCGAATTCGCCACGCCGCACACGCGCAGATCGATATGCTTCTTTTTGAGCCAGGTTTGCTGACGTTTAAGCTGCTCCAGTAGCGCACCGCCCACCCCGCCTACGCCAATCACAAACACTTCAATCACCTGGTCGGTGTTGAACAGCATTTGATGGGTCACGCGAACGCCGGTAGTCGCGTCGTCGTTGTTCACCACCACTGAAATAGAACGCTCAGACGAACCCTGGGCGATCGCCACGATATTGATGTTCGCACGAGCCAGCGCGGCAAAGAATTTCGCCGAAATGCCACGCAGAGTACGCATACCATCGCCAACAACAGAGATGATAGCCAGACGCTCAGTCACCGCCAGCGGCTCCAGCAGGCCTTCTTTCAGTTCGAGGTAGAATTCATCCTGCATCGCGCGTTGCGCACGCGCGCAGTCGCCCTGCGGGACGCAGAAGCTGATGCTGTATTCGGAAGAGGATTGGGTGATCAGCACTACCGAAATGCCCGCACGCGACATTGCGGCAAAAACGCGTGCCGCCATACCCACCATGCCTTTCATTCCTGGGCCGGAAACGCTAAACATAGCCATGTTATTGAGATTAGAAATACCTTTTACCGGCAAATCGTCGTCATCACTGCTGGCGCCAATCAACGTGCCAGGCGCTTGTGGATTGCCGGTATTTTTAATCAGGCAAGGGATCTGGAACTGGGCAATAGGGGTAATGGTGCGCGGGTGCAGCACTTTGGCGCCGAAGTAAGAAAGCTCCATCGCTTCCTGATAAGACATCGACTTCAGCAGTCGGGCGTCGGGTACCTGACGCGGATCGCAAGTATATACGCCGTCAACATCGGTCCAGATCTCACAACAATCCGCGCGCAAACAGGCGGCCAGTACGGCGGCAGAGTAGTCGGAGCCATTACGCCCCAGCACTACTAACTCACCTTTCTCATTCCCGGCGGTAAATCCGGCCATCAAAATCATGTGGTCCGCAGGAATACGGCTGGCGGCAATGCGGCGCGTAGATTCGGCGATATCAACGGTAGATTCGAGGTAATGGCCGACTGCCAGCAATTTCTCCACCGGGTCGATGACCGTCACGTTGTGCCCGCGCGCTTCCAGCAGGCCAGCCATGATGGCGATCGACATTTTTTCGCCGCGGCAGATAAGCGCGGCATTGATGCTGTCCGGGCACTGTCCCAACAGGCTGATGCCATGCAAGACGTGTTTAATCTGGGCAAACTCTTGTTCAACAAAGGCTTTGAGCGGAGCCAGCGGAAAACCCGGCTGCGCAGCGGCCAAACCCACCAACAGCTCAGAGAAAATACGTTCGGCGTCGCTGATATTGGCTAAAGCATCCTGACCACCGATGGTCTTCTCAATCATCGCCACCAGATGGTTGGTAATTTTTGCGGGGGCAGAGAGCACGGTCGCGACCTGCCCCTGTCTGGCATTGCTTTCCAGAATATCGGCAACCCGCAGAAAGCGCTCTGCATTTGCCACTGATGTACCGCCGAACTTCAACACTCGCATGGTTTACCTCATTGCCTTTGGTCGAAAAAAAAGCCCGCACTGTTTAGGTGCGGGCTTTTTCTTGTGTTTCCTGTACGCGTCAGCCCGCACCGTTACCTGTGGTAATGGTGATGGTTGTGGTAATAGTGATGCTGATGCGTTTCATGATGTTGTGTGCTCTGTAATTATTATCTGTCTTGTATTCTTTTAGGGTTAAAGTATCTGCTGACCTAAGACAATAAATTTTTAAATTGATCACATTCCGAAACTTGTTCATGAGCGACTGCTTGCCCTTTTACTTTCAACCAATACAGCATGTCTCGCCCACTTGAAACCAGAGTAAAACACTGCACAACAAACATTGATCAACACTTTATTTTGTTAGATTTTTTTCTATATCATGTAAAAAACGGTGCAACATTGCCGTGTCTCGCTGCTCTAACAGACCCATTCGCTGTTGCAGCCAGTCCGTCAACTTAATGTCGTCAGAAACGTTCAGCGTGGCTAATAAACGCAAAACACGTTCGCGCAATGCCTGTAGCTGATGCTCATCCGTCATCTCAATGTTTCTGGCCGGTTGTTGTATTAAACCTGCTAATTGATAGCAATACACCATCACCGCCTGCCCCAAATTGAGTGATGGATAGTCAGCCACCATCGGTACCCCGGTGAGGACATCCGCCAGAGCCAATTCTTCGTTGGTCAGCCCCGAATCTTCACGACCAAAAACCAGCGCGGCGTGATCCATCCACGTTGATTTTTCCTGCAACAGGGGAACCAGTTCGACCGGCGTAGCGTAATAATGAAACTTCGCGCGGCTGCGCGCCGTGGTCGCGACGGTAAAATCCACGTCGTGAAGCGCCTCGGCTAACGTTGGAAAAACGTTAATATTATCAATAATATCACCCGAGCCATGCGCAACCCATCGCGTGGCAGGTTCCAGGTGGGCCTCGCTGTCAACGATCCGCAACTGGGTGAATCCCATGGTCTTCATCGCACGGGCTGCCGCACCAATATTTTCCGCTCTGGCGGGGGCAACCAGAATAATTGTTAAACGCATTTCGATACTCTTTTAGCCTATGTGCAGGTAATAATGTGACGTGCATCAACATATTACGCAGCGCGAATTTACATATTTTTAACAGAAATCACTGAAAAAGCATTTCGCATCCGGTAAAAAATGCTAAACTATTTCCAGACTGAACTATTGCCCTTTATGTTAACAAAAGTTGCATATCCTTCTGTTTATCGATGATAATTTAATTT
>OAUX01000632.1_pt1 | contig 13732 bp, 14 predicted proteins | sample 1501311 | NCBI WGS metagenome assembly OAUX01 (sample SAMEA2580066, study PRJEB22360) | human gut metagenome | reverse complement strand
AAAACGCATTTCAAATATACTTTAAAAAATAAACAAAATGAGTAAGAGCAAGCAAAGTGAGCGAGTCCTCAATCTTCCGGCCGGTTATTTTGGCATGGTACTGGGCATCATCGGGATGGGGTTCGCGTGGCGATATGCCAGCCAGGTATGGCCTGTAGGCCACTGGATTGGCGACGGTTTAGTGATCCTTGCGATGGTCATCTGGGGATTGTTGACGCTGGCCTTTATTAGTCGTTTACTGCGTTTTCCTCATAGCGTACTGGCGGAAATTCGTCATCCGGTGATGAGCAGTTTTGTCAGTCTGTTTCCGGCTACAACGATGCTGGTCGCGATTGGTTTTGTCCCGTGGTATCGACCGCTGGCGATTGTGTTGTTCAGCATCGGCGTGGTGATACAGCTGGCGTACGCAGCCTGGCAAACGGCTGGATTATGGCGTGGCGAGCACCCGGAAGAGGCCACCACACCGGGCCTGTATCTGCCAACCGTTGCCAATAACTTTATCAGCGCCATGGCCTGTGGTGCGCTTGGCTTCAACGATGCCGGGTTGGTGTTTTTGGGCGCAGGGGTATTTTCCTGGCTCAGCCTCGAGCCGGTTATTCTGCAGCGTTTACGAAGCTGCGGCGAGCTGCCGACGGTTTTACGGACTTCACTTGGTATACAACTGGCGCCTGCGCTGGTCGCCTGTAGCGCGTGGCTTAGTGTGAACGGTGGCGAGGGAGATACGTTAGCCAAAATGCTGTTCGGCTATGGTCTGCTGCAACTTCTGTTTATGCTACGCCTGATGCCGTGGTATTTGTCACAGCCGTTTAATGCGTCTTTCTGGAGCTTCTCGTTCGGCGTGTCGGCACTGGCGACTACGGGGCTGCATTTAGGGCACGGCAGCGAGTCAGGTTTTTTTCATACGCTGGCGATCCCGCTGTTTATTTTTACCAATTTTATCATTGCGCTATTACTGATACGTACGTTTGCATTGCTGATGCAGGGAAAACTGCTTATTCGCACCGAACGTGCTGCATTACTGAAATCTGAGGATAAATAATGATCCGTTGTGACGAAAACTACTTTACTGAGAAATATGATTTGACCCGCACGCATTCCGATGTCGTCGACGCGGCGAAAATTGTTGCCCCGGGCAAAACGTTAGATCTGGGCTGCGGGAATGGCCGTAACAGTCTGTACCTGGCGGCCAACGGTTATGACGTTACCGCATGGGACAAGAATCCGATGAGCATCGCCAATCTGGAACGCATTAAAAACGCGGAAGGGCTGACTAATCTGCACGCTGAGGTGGCGGATCTCAATGCGCTAAACTTTGACGGTGAATATGATTTTATTCTTTCTACCGTGGTGATGATGTTCCTGGACGCGAAAACCATCCCGGGCCTGATTGAAAATATGCAGCGCTGCACCAATCCTGGTGGGTATAACCTGATCGTCGCGGCAATGGATACCGATGATTTTCCGTGCACCGTTGGGTTCCCGTTTGCGTTTAAAACAGGGGAGTTACGCCGTTACTACACAGGTTGGGATCTGCTGAAATATAACGAAGACGTAGGTGAACTTCATCGTACGGATGAGCACGGCAACCGAATTAAACTACGCTTTGCAACAATGCTGGCGCGTAAAACGGTCTGACCTGCCCATTTGTGATAACTCTTTCTACGTTCAGCATTTTTTTCGTGCTGAATATTAAGAAAACGTTAAGATAAAATTGTGCGGGCCTTACCATTTTTAGTTCATCCAAAATGATTTCCTTTTGCTATTATTTCAGATGCATATCTGCAAATACTAAGGGATCGTTCCATGCGTGCTCAAACTTTATTTAAAGTTGCAGTGCTTACGGGTTTACTGGCGTTATCAGGCTGTGCTTCAAAAATAACGCAGCCTGATAAATATTCAGGTTTTTTAAAAGATTACTCCGGCCTGAAGGAAACAAAATCTGCAACCGGACAGCCGGTGCTGCGTTGGGTTGATCCCAACTTTAATGAGTCTAAATACGATAACATCGTTTATAACCCGATCACGTATTATCCGGTTCCTAAACCAACCACCCAGGTCGGTCAGCAGGTTCTTGATAAGCTGTTGAGCTATACCAATACCCAAATGAAAACTGCCCTGGCAAAACGTAAACCGCTGGTTACGACGCCAGGCTCGCGCAGTCTGATTTTCCGCGGGGCAATCACCGGTGTTGCTACCAGCAAAGAAGGGCTGCAGTTCTATGAAGTGGTCCCGGTTGCACTGCTCGTTGCGGGTACGCAAATGGCGACGGGGCACCGTACCATGGACACGCACCTCTTTTTCGAAGGTGAGTTGATTGATGCGGCAACCAATAAACCTGTCATTAAAGTTGTACGTCAGGGTGAAGGTAAAGACCTGAACAACGAAAGTACGCCGATGGCGTTCGAAACGTTGAAGAAAGTTGTTGATGACATGGCGACTGATGCTTCCATGTTTGACGTAAATAAAAAACAATAATAACGAAGAACGCACCATCCCTGGATGGTGCGTTTTTTTATGCCGCCCGGCGACGATATACGAGTTTACCCATCAGCGTTTCTGGTCGGGCAAACATCACCAGATTCCCCAGCAAAATCAATACTAATCCCACAATCGCATTAACCTGCCAGACATACCCTTCATACAACGTAGACAGCGTTAGCGCCACCAGTGGAAAAAGCAGTGTACTGTATGCCGCTTTACTGGGACCAATGCGTCCGACCAGCGTGAAATAGGCGCCGAAGGCGATTACCGAACCAAAAATAGCCAGATACAACAACGCACTGAGATAACTGAAGGTCCACTGTGGCGTGAAGCTGTCGCCGCGCACCAGCGCAATGGCGGCAATCAACACGGTGCCGTACAGCATCGCCCAACTGTTGGTGGTCATCACCTCGAGACCTTTTTTCTGATGACGCAGACTTATCATATTGCCCAGTGAGAAACCAAAAGTGCCGAGGGCGCTTAAACTAATCCCCAGCAGCAGCGAGTGATTCAACCCGCTGTTGACCAAATCCTGCCAGAACAAGGTGACGATACCTGTCAGCCCCAGCCCGGCGGCAACATAAAAGCGTCCTGGTGGTTTTTGACCAAAAAACAGGTAGCTATTAACCGCATTGAACAGGACCGCCATCGAGAAAATGACGGATTCGAGACCAGTATTGATCCACGCAGCGGCAGTGTAAAAACACCAGAAGTTAAAGCAAAAAACGCATCCACCTTGTAACAGACAAAACAGATGATCGCGTCCGGAAAGCTTACGCAATTTCCCGCTGATCAGCAGGATGGCTATCATCACGGTGCTGGCGATGGCAAAGCGCCAGAAGATGGAAACTGGCGCCGCAACCGGGCCTTGTTGCAGGTAAATCGCAATCCATGTCGTTCCCCAAATCACCACCACCAGGCAGTACAACAGTCCGTTCATACAACTCTCTCTTTTTGGTCTTCAGGCGCACACTGTGCCACGTCGGGTAGCAGGGGGCTTTCATCGGCTTGCGGTGGACTTGCAAAATCTTGCGCTTTTTTTAGTGTAAAGGTGAAAAGGAAGCTGTTAACGATATGTAGCTGATATAGACTGAAAGCCTGCTAACTTATTTTGAATGTGATGGTATGTCTCAGCCCTACGGTGCCTTTGAAAACTTACGCAAACACAATGCCGTGCTGCACGAGTCGGTTGCGTTACATTCGGGGATCCAACTGGCTGCCTGGTCAAACAAGCGCGACACCATTACCCAGTATTGCGATCACCACACGCTCAGTTTATACATCGCGGATGGCTACGAGAGTTATCACAAAACGGCGGGAGGCTGGAAGAATGTCGGCGGACCGGATCGTTTTTGCCTGATGCCAAAAGAGAGTGAGTCCAGTTGGGATATTCGTGACGATCTTTCCTTTGTTCATCTCTATTGTACCGATGCTCACCTGCGCGAAGTGGGTGAAAAAGTCTGGGACAAAAGCCCCTATAGCTTCACGCTGGACGAGCATACTTTTGGTAGTGACCCGGGGATCACGGCGGTTTACCGTCAGTTTTTGCTTGGTAACGACTGGCTGCAACCCGCTAATCACCTCACGCTTAGCGCGGCATCTTCACTACTGTTAACGCATCTGATCCAGCATTACAGCAACGTTCAATGGCGGCTTCCCGTTGTCACCGGAGGGCTTGCACCTGCCACCTTGCGTAACGTGCTGGCCTATATTGAAGCACATCTGGCGTATCCCATAACGTTGAGCGATCTGGCTGGTGAAGCAGCGCTAAGCGAATTCCATTTTGCCAGAATGTTTCGCCAGTCGATGAAGATGGCGCCGCATCAGTACGTCATGCAACGCCGTATGGCACTGGCGCAGCAACTGGTCTGTTATTCATCACGCAGCCTGTCGGATATTGCAATGGCCTGCGGATTTAGCTCGGCGAGTCATTTCAGTAACCGGTTTAAACAAGTGACAGGTAAAACACCAACGCAGCTACGCGCGGCGAAATAACGTCAACACTGCGTAGCAAATACCGCCGACAACCAGCCCCCAGAATGCAGACCCAATGCCAAATACCGTCAGACCACTGGCCGTAACCAGAAAAGTTACGATGGCCGCATCGCGTTCAGCTTCATTATGTAAGGCTTGATATAAACTACCGCTAATCGTGCCGAGTAATGCAAGACCAGCAAGCATCTGGATCCAGCTTACGGGCAGGGCTGCCATCAGTCCTGTAACCGAACCGCCAAACACCCCAGCCAGAAGATAGAAGACGCCTGCTGCCGCTGCGGCGAGCCAGCGCCGATTTGCATCCGGATGCGCTTCAGGACTTTGGCAAATTGCGGCGGTTATGGCGGCGATGCAGATGGAATAGACGCCAAAAGGTGAAAATAGCAGCGCCAGTAGACCCGTAAAAACAATCAGAGGGGAAACGGGTAACGAATATCCTGATGCTTTCATGGTCGCAATACCGGGGGCATTTTGCGAAGCCATAGTGACCAGAAATAACGGTAGTGCAATGCTGATACTGTGGGCTAATGAAAAGTGCGGGGTAATAAACGCTGGGATAACCGGTGACAGATTAACATCATTAGTGACAATGTCACCTTTCATCAAGGCGATGGCAATACCCACTAACATCGCAGCGATAACGGCATATCTTGGGGCAATAACTTTTAGCACCAACCATGCCACCAGCATACTACCGCACAAAATAAGCTCACTGTTCAGGCTATTAAATGCCTGCAAACCAAAACGCAGTAAGATCCCAGCCAACATGGCTGATGCCAGCGAGTGGGGAATGATTTTCATCAGGCGGGCAAATAGTCCGGTTACGCCGCACAGCACAATCAGCGCGTTAGCCACGATAAAAACGCCGATGGCATCCTGAATAGATACCCCGTGCAGGCCCGTCACCAGCAACGCGGCACCGGGCGTTGACCATGCGGTAAGTACAGGAGCGCGATACCACAATGTCAGCACCAGCGTACTGACCCCCATTGCTAACCCCAGTGCGGTCATCCAGCCTGCAATTTGCCCGGTAGTCGCACCTGCGGCGAGTGCCGCTTGCCAGATAATGGCCGCCGAACTGGCATAGCCAACCAGGACCGCCACAAAACCCGATAATACAGTGGGCAGGGGGATGGAGAATGCACGCATATTCACTCCGTGTGCGTTATAACGGTCAATCACTGTAGCACTGTGCGTTATAGCGTACAAGTGCTAAACTGTAGCCCCGAGTAAGGAGAGCGACGAAGGAGAAAATGGACAACTTAACCCACTATCTGGCCACAACGCTCAGGACATTACGTCACCAGCGGGAATGGAGTCTTTCGCGTCTGGCGGAGGAAACTGGCGTCTCAAAAGCGATGCTGGGGCAGATTGAACGTAATGAATCCAGTCCAACGGTGGCGACGTTGTGGAAAATTGCCACTGGGCTGAACGTCCCGTTTTCAACGTTTATTTCACCACCAGAGTCAGACGGCACGCTAACATTCGATCCCCAGCAGCAGGCAATGGTCGTCACGCCGTTGTTCCCGTGGGATCCTCAACTGTGCTTCGATCATTTTTCGATACTATTGGCGCCCGGCGCGCTCAGTGAATCTACTCCGCATGAGACCGGCGTAATAGAGCACGTGGTGGTGATTAATGGTCTGCTGGATATGTGTATTGAGGGGCAGTGGCGCACCCTTAAATCTGGTGAGGGTGTCCGTTTCGCCGGAGATATGGCACACAGTTACCGTAACAGCAGCGAACAAACGGTGCACTTTCATTCGCTGATCCATTACCCGCGCAGTTAATCGGGAAAACTATTCCGAAAAGCTGCGCTTGTGACTACAATAGCCGCCATTTTTACCGCTTGTGGATGGTAACAACTGTATGCGCCAGCAGCTTCATCACCTTGAATTGTTAAGCCCGGCTCGGGATACCGCCATTGCGCGCGAAGCCATTTTGCACGGCGCAGACGCCGTTTACATTGGTGGACCGGGTTTTGGCGCGCGCCATAACGCCAGTAATAGCCTGAAAGATATCGCCGAACTGGTGCCTTTCGCCCATCGCTATGGGGCGAAAATCTTTGTGACGCTAAATACTATCTTGCACGATGATGAACTGGAACCCGCGCAGCGGTTAATTACCGATTTGTATCAGACCGGTGTTGATGCTCTGATCGTACAGGATATGGGGATTCTGGAACTGGATATTCCCCCGATTGAACTGCATGCCAGCACCCAATGTGATATTCGCAGCGTTGAGAAGGCGAAATTTCTTGCTGATGTCGGATTCACCCAGATTGTTCTTGCGCGCGAACTGAGCCTTGAGCAAATTAACGCCATCCATCAGGCTACCGATGCGACCATTGAGTTTTTCATTCACGGCGCGCTGTGCGTTGCCTATTCAGGTCAGTGTTATATTTCACATGCGCAAACCGGACGCAGTGCTAACCGTGGCGACTGTTCCCAGGCTTGCCGTCTGCCGTATACCCTGAAAGACGATCAGGGACGCGTGGTGTCCTATGAAAAACACCTGCTGTCGATGAAAGACAACGATCAGACCGCCAACCTCGGCGCATTGATTGACGCAGGTGTGCGTTCCTTCAAAATTGAAGGGCGCTATAAGGACATGAGTTATGTCAAGAATATTACCGCGCATTATCGCCAGATGCTCGATGCCATCATTGAAGAGCGCGGCGACCTGGCCCGTTCATCAGCGGGACGTACCGAACATTTCTTTACCCCATCCACGGAGAAAACCTTCCATCGTGGCAGCACCGATTATTTTGTGAATGCCCGTAAAGGGGATATCGGCGCATTCGACTCACCAAAGTTTATCGGTTTGCCGGTCGGCGAAGTCCTGAAGGTGGCGAAAGATCATCTCGATGTTGAGGTGACAGAACCGCTGGCTAACGGGGATGGCCTGAACGTGTTAATCAAACGTGAGGTTGTTGGATTCCGCGCCAACACCGTGGAAAAAACGGGGAACAATCGTTATCGGGTATGGCCGAATGAAATGCCTGCCGATCTGCACAAAGTGCGTCCGCATCATCCGCTGAATCGCAACCTCGATCATAACTGGCAGCAAGCGTTAATCAAAACCTCCAGCGAACGCCGTGTTGCGATCGATATTGAGCTCGGCGGCTGGCAGGAGCAGTTGATTCTGACGCTCACCAGTGAAGAGGGCGTGAGCATTACCCATACGCTGGATGGCCAGTTTGAGGAAGCGAACAATGCGGAAAAAGCATTGAGTAACCTACAGGACGGACTGGCAAAACTTGGGCAGACGATGTACTACGCCCGCAATATTCAGGTGAATCTGCCGGGCGCGCTGTTCGTGCCAAACGGTCAACTAAATCAGTTACGACGTGAAGCCGTTGATATGCTGGATGCAGCGCGCCTGCAAAGCTATAAGCGCGGTAGCCGCAAACCAGTATCCCAGCCTGCGCCGGTTTATCCGCAAACGCACTTGAGTTTCCTGGCTAACGTCTACAACCAAAAAGCGCGTGAGTTTTATCACCGTTATGGCGTTCAGTTGATTGATGCAGCCTATGAAGCGCATGAAGAAAAGGGCGAAGTACCGGTGATGATCACCAAACATTGCCTGCGTTTCGCCTTTAACCTGTGTCCGAAACAGGCGAAAGGGAACATCAAGAGCTGGAAAGCGACACCGATGCAACTGGTTAACGGCGATGAAGTCCTGACGCTGAAATTTGATTGCCGACCGTGCGAAATGCACGTGATCGGCAAGATGAAACATCACATTCTGAAGATGCAGTTGCCGGGTAGCGTCGTGGCTTCGGTCAGTCCGGAAGAACTGATGAAGACACTGCCGAAGCGTAAAGGTTAATCGTTAGCTCAGATGCGTATCGGGTTTGCGTGATTTTTGCCAGTGATGGTGTTCACGAAGATCGGCGGCGGATTCTTCCGCCGTCACTCGCAGCTCATCGCTGTCGGCCGTGTGTCGTAGTAAATGATCGGCATCCTGCACCTGAAGATATTCATGTCCCTGATTAGTAGCGAAAAGTTGACCGGAAAAAAGCGCACTGGCCAGCAATAACACTGTTAACCCTTTCTTAAACATCATGCACCCTCTGGTACGTTAGCTGCGGAATTGGCGATAATTTCGCCTGGTGACTATTCAATATTTTAATCGGGATAATGACAATCTCTGTTTTGTCATTTTGATGTTTTTTACATTTTTGTTTAGTCGATGTTGGGATTTGTAACACCCGGGCAGTGCAGCGCTGCCCGGGTGTTATCAGGGAGAGATTCAGGACTTAAATCCGGCGGCCGTCATCAGGAGACGAAAGAACATGCCAACAGCGGCGAGGGCCAGCACGCTGCCGCCCCAGAGGATCACCAGCCACATCAGGCGTTTCCAGATTGTTTGTTGCATCAATGATACCCCTCACCATGTTGAACTTTGCCGCGGAAAACGTAGTAGCTCCAGAAGGTGTACACCAGGATTATCGGGATAATCAGCAGTGCGCCAACCAACATAAAGCCCTGACTTTGTGCCGGAGCCGCCGCTTGCCAGAGCGTAATGGACGGCGGAATGATGTGTGGCCAGATACTGATCCCCAGTCCGCTAAACCCGAGGAAAATCAGCCCCAGTGTCAATACAAAAGGCAGCGTATGGCAGTTATGTTGCCCCAGTGAACGCCACAGCCAGATACTGATAAGCGCAACCAGCAGCGGAACCGGCATCAGGAACCACAGGTTGGGCAGACTAAACCAACGCTCGGCAATCGCGCTATGCGCCAGTGGTGTCCACAGGCTGATAATGGCAATCACAATCAACATTGCCAGCAGCAGTTTTTTGGCCACGCGACGCATTTTATCCTGCAACGGATTTTCACTTTTCATCACCAGCCATGTCGCCCCCAGCAGGGCATAGGCTACAACCAGGCCAACGCCGCAGAACAACGTGAACGGGGTCAACCAGTCGAAAGGACCGCCGCTGTAGCTGCGTCCGGTAACGGAAAATCCGTTGAGTACGGCACCCACCACCACGCCCTGGGTGAATGTCGCCAGGATTGAACCGCTGAGAAAGGCTTTATCCCAGAATGGTCGATGCGCCGGCGTGGCCTTGAAGCGAAACTCAAACGCGACGCCGCGAAAAATCAGGCCGATTAGCATCAGGGTCAACGGGATCGTCAGCGCATCGACAATCACCGCATAGGCCAGCGGGAACGCGCCAAATAACCCGGCCCCGCCCAACACCAGCCAGGTTTCATTCCCATCCCATACGGGAGCGACGCTGTTAACCATCACATCGCGGTCATCAGCGTCCTGAATCGCGGGGAATAAAATGCCAATCCCGAGATCAAAACCGTCCATCACGATATACATCAGCGTGGCGAACACGATAATCACAAACCAGATAACTGATAAATCGATACCCATTAGCGATGAGCCTCCGGTTGAGAATCAAGGACGGCAGCCGAAAGCGGCCGGGCAGGCGTGCCGGTTGGCGGAATTGTTGGGTCATCTTCATGTGGCCCCTTGCGGATCAGGCGTATCATGTAGCTGTAACCCACACCAAACACTGAGCTGTACACCACAAAGAAGGACAGCAGGCTGATGCTCATATGTAAATCACCATGTGCGGAAACCGCATCCGCCGTACGTTGCAGACCGTAAACCACCCACGGTTGACGGCCAACTTCAGTGGTCACCCAACCGGCAAGGATGGCAATCAGACCTGAGGGGCCCATCCACAAGGCAAAGCGCAGGAAAGGGCGCGAGGTGTATAAACGCTGCTTATAGCGCAGCCACAGGGCAAAAGCGCCCAGCAGGATCATCAGCATGCCTAGCCCGGCCATTATGCGAAACGACCAGAACACCATAGTTGAGTTAGGCCTGTCTTCTTTAGGAAACTCTTTTAGTGCCGGGACCTGTTTGTCCAGGCTATGGGTCAGGATCAGACTGCCCAGCGCCGGGATTTCCAGCCCATAGCGGGTGCGTTCCTGCTCCATATCCGGCCAGCCGAAGAGTAGTAGCGGGGTTGGTTCGCCGGGCGGATTTTCCCAGTGCCCTTCAATCGCAGCAATTTTTGCCGGCTGATGCTTCAGCGTATTCAAACCGTGCATATCGCCAATCAAAGCCTGCAGCGGGGCGACGATTAACGTCATCCATAGCGCCATTGAGAACATCGCGCGAATAGCCGGGGTGTTATTCCCGCGCAATAAATGCCATGCACCTGACGCTGCGACAAACAACGCGCTGCTGAGGAAAGCGGCAACGGACATATGCAGTAAACGATAAGGGAATGAAGGATTGAAAATAACGGCGAACCAGTCAACGGGAACGACCTGGCCGTTAACTATTTCATAGCCTTGCGGTGTCTGCATCCAGCTGTTAGAGGCGAGGATCCAGAAGGTTGAAATAATGGTACCCAGTGCGACCATGCAAGTGGCAAAGAAGTGAAGCCCTGGGCCAACCCGGTTCCAGCCAAACAGCATTACCCCGAGAAAACCGGCTTCAAGGAAGAAGGCGGTGAGCACTTCATAGGTCAGAAGCGGCCCGGTGATGCTACCGGCGAACTCGGAAAAACCACTCCAGTTGGTACCGAACTGATAAGCCATCACCAGCCCGGAAACTACACCCATACCAAAGTTTACGGCGAATATTTTCGACCAGAAATGGTATAGCGAACGCCAGGTGGGATTTTTCGTCTTTAGCCATAACCCCTCAAGTACTGCCAGATAACTGGCGAGGCCGATGGTAATGGCCGGAAAGATGATGTGAAAGGATACCGTAAACGCGAACTGGATCCTCGCCAGGTGAAACGCGTCAAGACCGAACATGCTTAACTCCGCAGGCAAAATTGATTTGGCGCAATTCTAAGCCTGAGAAGCAATGCGGGGCAGAAACAGAACAGTTCTTTTTAACCATAACAGTTGCAGTGCTGTTATAGGTTGTACACGCTGATATGAAATCTGGAAGCTGGATTCCTGTTATTAGATAGCGTCCTCCCCACGTTAGTGATTTTGCGATATTAATAGCAAGGTAATTAAAAGGTAATCATAAATGTTTACTTTGTGTGTATAATAGACGACAGGGAGGCGCAGTGAAGCAAAGTGAGTTTAGACGCTGGCTTGAATCTCAGGGAGTTGCTGTTACAAACGGCTCAAATCATCTGAAACTGAGATATCAGGGAAGGCGTAGCGTTATGCCCAGACATCCAGGTGATGAAATAAAAGAAGCCTTGCGAAAAGCGATTATTAAGCAGCTTGACTTACAGTAATCATCATCACTACAAGGTTGATTATATGAGAGATTTTGAAAATCCTATGCGTTATCCTGTTACTCTAACACCGGCAGTGGAAGGTGGGTTTGTGGTTTCTTTCCCGGATATTCCGGAAGCATTAACTCAGGGAAATACTCGCCATGACGCTTTGCAGGCCGCGCAGGCGGCATTGATTACCGCTTTTGAATTCTATTTCGACGACAACGAGGCGATTCCACTCCCTTCGGCGGTTAGCGCTGAAGATGACTACGTAGAAATACCGCTGAGCGTTGCGTCTAAGGTTCTTCTGCTGAATGCCTTCCTTGAATCAAAAATCACCCAGCAGGAGCTGGCGAACAGGATCGGCAGACCTAAGCAGGAGATCACCCGTTTATTTGATTTAAAGCACACGACAAAAATTGATGCCGTGCAGATTGCTGCGCGCGCCTTAGGCAAAGAGCTGGCGTTAACGATGTTGTAAAACTGTTAACTATAACAGTTATAAAAAACACCCTGATTATGTAAACTGATATACACAGTGATTGTCACCGACACCGGTAATCAGGATCAAAAATGAAAAAGTACCAGCGACTGGCAGAGCAAATTCGCGATCAAATTGCGTCTGGCGTATGGCAGCCAGGCGATCGCTTGCCTTCCTTGCGTGAGCAAGTGGTCAGCAGCGGAATGAGTTTTATGACCGTCGGACACGCATACCAGTTGCTGGAAAGCCAGGGGCGGATTATCGCCCGGCCGCAGTCTGGTTATTATGTCGCCGCGCGCCCCGAACGTGAACTGGCAGCGCCGCAGGTGCAGGTCACGCGCGACGAAGCGGTGGATATCAATACCTATATTTTTGATATGTTGCAGGCCAGCCGGGATGCGTCAGTGATGCCCTTTGCCTCCGCATTCCCCGACCCGCGTCTGTTTCCACTTCAACAGTTGAACCGCTCGTTGGCACAGGTGAGTAAAACCGCCACCGCCATGAGTGTGATTGAAAACCTGCCGCCGGGGAATGCTGAGCTGCGTCATGCCATTGCCCGTCGCTATGCTCAACAGGGGATGACCATTTCACCGGACGAAATCGTCATCACCACCGGCGCGCTGGAAGCCCTCAACCTGAGCCTGCAAGCAGTCACTGAACCGGGTGACTGGGTGATTGTCGAAAACCCCTGTTTTTACGGGGCGTTGCAGGCCCTGGAGCGATTACGTCTGAAGGCGCTGTCGGTAGCCACCGACGTTAACGAGGGGATCGATCTTGCCGCGTTGGAGCAGGCGTTACAGGAGTACCCGGTAAAAGCTTGCTGGCTAATGACCAACAGCCAAAATCCGCTGGGTTTTACGCTCAGCGCAGAGAAAAAGGCGCGTCTGGTTGCCTTGTTGGAAAAATACCACGTAATGCTGATTGAAGATGATGTTTACAGCGAGCTGTACTTTGGCCGCGAAAAACCGCTACCTGCCAAAGCCTGGGATCGCGCCGACAGCGTTCTGCATTGTTCGTCTTTCTCGAAGTGTCTGGTGCCAGGATTTCGTATTGGCTGGGTGGCAGCAGGGAAACATGCCCGGCGTATTCAGCGACTCCAGCTAATGAGTACTTTATCTACCAGTTCGCCCATGCAGCTTGCACTTGTTGATTATCTTTCAACCCGGCGCTATGACGCGCATTTGCGACGCTTGCGTCGGCAGTTGGCGGAACGTAAACAACAGGCCTGGCAAACGCTGCTGCGTCATCTTCCGGCGGAAGTCAGAATTCACCACAACGACAGCGGTTATTTTCTGGGGCTGGAGCTGCCGGAACCGCTTGATGCTGGTGTGCTCAGTACCCATGCGCTGGCACACCACATCAGCATTGCGCCGGGGAAAATGTTCTCGACCTCGGGAAGCTGGACACGTTTTTTTCGTTTTAATACTGCATGGCACTGGGGAGAGCGCGAAGAGCAGGCCGTAAAACAGCTTGGCAAATTAATTCGTGAAATGATGAAATAAACCATAACGCGCTATTCAATATAAATGAATAGCGCATTCTTATTTTCGAAATAGTGAA
>OAUX01000622.1_pt1 | contig 13882 bp, 8 predicted proteins | sample 1501311 | NCBI WGS metagenome assembly OAUX01 (sample SAMEA2580066, study PRJEB22360) | human gut metagenome | reverse complement strand
TCAACGAACAGGCTGCCCTGCTCGTCGATAAACTTGATGCGCAGACGGCGGCTTTCCAGCAGCTCCCGGGCCGATGGCGTCAGGCGGGCGTCGGCGGGCAGATGAATTTCTGCCCCTTCGCTGAGCGTATGATTCGCTCTGAGCCAGGCTTCGGTGATAAAATCTTTCATAGCGATTGCCAGTTCGCAGGCCAGGCGACATACAGGAAGCGCACCGTCGACGGCGTGCCGAATTCAATGCTGGAGCCTTTCGGGATAAACATCACGTCCCCGGCTTTGGCCACCATGGTTTCGCCTTCATGGCGCACGTGGAGTTCGCCCTCCAGCACCATATCGACCTCGTCATAGTTCAGCGTCCACGGGAAAAAGGCGTTTTCCCACTGCATAAACCCGGCGGCCATGCTGCTGCCGTCCTGCTCGGTAATTAAATCCGTCAGGCCGACCCGGTGCGGCTCCGCGCCGTCGAAGCGGCCGAACTTCACGCTGCCGCCGTCAATAACCTTCACGCCGCCTTTACCGGTAACCGCCTTAAAGCTGGGCTGCATCGCGTCCATCCCCAGCGACTGCTTCTCCTTCATCACTTTTTCCATTAGCTGCGCCACCAGGCTTTCGGTAAACTGCCCTTCCGGCAGCTGCGCAATAATGGTTTCGCGAATGCGCTGGCTTTCGGTTTTATCCTCTGCCGCCGGTGCCGCCGGCTCTGGCGCAGATTCATCGCACTCCCGGATGGCGACGCCCAGCAGCTCCGCGACTTCGCGGGCTTCCGGGGTGATGATGCTGGCGCGCAGCACAACCGATATTTCCGCTTCGCCTCGTGCGTGGGCCGCACGAATATCGTTAGCTGTGATAAGTTTCTTCACCTGCCCCTTCCTCCTTTTGGCTGAGCTCACTCAGGTAATTCACCAGATGCTTTACGCTTTGCGGATCGTGACCGTTGAGTTCGAAAATCGGTTCCTGAAACCCCATCTCGTACAGCAGTTGCCGCACCGCGGCGACGTCGGCGTCCGGCACGTCCGTTTTGCTAATCGCGGCGATGTGTCGTTTATTCGCGCCAATATCCAGTAGCCCAGCGGGTAAGCGACTTTCGGTATCGTTGGCCGCGTGGACATAAATCAGCGTATCGACATCCTGCAGCGTGGTAATTAATGCGTGGTACCAGCGCGGATGGTTGAAATATTCTCCCGGGGTGTCGATATCGCCTTCTTCATTAAATTCCACGGCCTGCGTTTTTCTCGCGAGGGAATAATTTCCCTGCAGCGCATTAAATAGCGTTGTTTTTCCCGCGCCCACCGTACCGACAAATGCAATACGTTTCATCGCCGCACCTAATTAGCTTTTGGTTAACTCGCAGAGGGTATAATTTAATAATCGACCGAGCCCGCTTACCGTCTGTAGCAGCGCCTCTTCTACCGCGCCGACCGAGCCGTAGATCACCAGCGCGCCGCTAAACCGGTCGAGAAAACCGATATGCACATCGGCGGCCTTCATCGCTAAATCACCGGCGATCATCGCGGTTTCTCCAGGGGTTAAGGTCATAATGCCGATAGCGCCAGATTCGGGAACGCCGATCTTTTTCGCCAGTTCTGCCCCCGGATGCGCGATCAGATGCGCCAGCGTCACCTGCTTACCGGGTACAAATTCCTGAATGATGCGTTCTTTATCCATGGCTCACCGCTCCGCTAAAACTTGCGCTTATCGTGACAAGTTTCCGCGGGAGTAAATAACAAAATTCGGCAAGTTGATTTGAAAGGTGAGATAGATCACTTATAAACAGAAATAAAAAAGCGCGGGATAATTCCCGCGCCTGAAATAATTAAATGAAAATTACAGTGGCTGAGTTTGCGCTTCGACAACGGCCAGCGCGACCATATTTACGATACGCCGTACCGAAGCAATTGGCGTCAGAATATGCACCGGCTTCGCGACGCCCATCAGCACCGGTCCGACGGTGACGCCTTCGGAGCTGGAGACGCGAAGTAAGTTGTAACTAATACGCGCCGCTTCCATATTCGGCATCACCAGAATATTAGCCGAGCCTTTCAGCGGGCTATCCGGCATCCGCTCATTACGAATGCTTTCCACCAGCGCGGCATCACCGTGCATTTCGCCATCGATCATCAGCTCCGGCGCCTGCGCCTTCACCAGCTCCAGCGCCTGGCGCATTTTGCTGGCGGACGGGCAGTCCGAGGAGCCAAAGTTCGAGTGCGACAGCAGCGCCACCCGCGGTTCAATACCGAAACGACGAACGGTTTCCGCCGCCATCAGGGTGATTTCGGCAATTTGCTCCGGCGACGGATCGTGATTGACATAGGTGTCGGCGATAAAGGTGTTGCCGCTCGGCAGCAGCAGCGCGTTCATCGCCCCGGCCGCATGGACTCCTTCGCGGTAGCCGAACAGCGGCTGTATGACGCTGTAATGCTCGTGATAGTCACCGATGGTGCCGCAGATCATCGCATCGGCTTCGCCGCGCTGCACCATGATTGCGCCGATCACCGTGGTATTGCTGATCACCGCCCGCTGCGCCTGCTCCTGAGTGATCCCGCGGCGCTTCATCAGGCTGTAATATTCGTTCCAGTACTCTTTAAAGCGCGGGTCGGATTCGTTATTCACGATCTCAAAGTCAACCCCGGCTTTAATCTGCAGCCCTAGCTTCTGGATTCGCATCTCAATGACGCCCGGGCGACCGATTAAAATCGGTTTCGCCAGCCCAAGAGAGACCAGTTCCTGGGTCGCGTGCAGGACGCGGGAATCTTCCCCTTCCGCCAGCACTACCCGCTTCGGCTCTTTACGCGCCTGGGAGAAAATCGGCTTCATAAACAGGTTCGTTTTGTAGACGAACTCGCTGAGCTTCTCGATGTAGGCGTCAAAATCGGCGATCGGGCGGGTCGCCACGCCGGAGTCCATCGCCGCTTTCGCCACTGCCGGGGCGATCTTAACGATCAGCCGCGGGTCGAACGGTTTCGGAATGATATATTCCGCGCCGAAGCTCAGGTCCTGATCGCCGTAGGCGGAGGCCACCACTTCGCTCTGTTCGGCGTGCGCCAGCTCGGCAATCGCGTGTACTGCCGCCAGCTTCATCTCTTCGTTAATCGCCGTTGCGCCGACGTCCAGCGCCCCGCGGAAGATGAACGGGAAGCACAGAACGTTGTTTACCTGGTTCGGATAGTCAGAACGTCCGGTACAAATAATGGCGTCGGAGCGTACCTCTTTCGCCAGCGGCGGCAGAATCTCCGGCTCCGGGTTGGCCAGCGCCAGAATCATCGGCGCGCGGGCCATTTTTTTCACCATCTCCGGAGTCAGCACTTTTGGGCCTGAGCAGCCAAGGAAAATGTCCGCCCCGTCAATCACGTCATCCAGCGTGCGTTTGCCGCTGTCTTCTACCGCATAGGCCGCCTTCGTCTCCGCCATATTCGGCTCACGGCCCTTATAGATAACGCCTTTCGAGTCGCAGACCACGATGTTGTGTTTCTGCATTCCCAGCGCCACCAGCAGGTTCATACAGGCGATCGCCGCCGCGCCCGCGCCGGAGACCACCATCCGCACGTCGGAAATGTTTTTCTCCACCACCCGCAGCCCGTTGAGAATCGCTGCGGTACTGATAATCGCCGTCCCGTGCTGATCGTCATGGAAGACCGGAATATTCATGCGCTCGCGCAGCTTTTGCTCGATGTAGAAGCACTCCGGCGCTTTGATATCTTCGAGGTTGATACCGCCGAAGGTCGGCTCCAGCGCCGCAACGACGTTGATAAATTTGTCCGGGTCCAGCTCATCGACTTCAATATCGAACACATCGATGCCGGCGAACTTTTTAAACAGAACGCCTTTGCCTTCCATCACCGGCTTACCGGCCAGCGCACCGATATTGCCCAGCCCCAGTACGGCCGTGCCGTTGGAGACCACCGCGACGAGGTTGCCGCGCGCGGTATATTTATAGGCTGCCAGCGGGTCCTTCTCGATTTCCAGACAGGGCGCGGCAACGCCCGGCGAGTAGGCCAGGGCCAGATCGCGTTGGGTAGCCAGCGGTTTTGTCGGGGAGACCTGGATTTTTCCGGGGACCGGGAATTCGTGGAAATCAAGGGCGCTTTGTTTTAACTGCTCATCCATTTTATCGTTCCTTTCACGTATCGATCGTAGGGGGTGAAGCGTAATGGCCTACCTGGTGTTCACCCTAAAGGGTCACCTAGTATCTCGCCTGACGGCTTCGTAAACTTTGAACACCGCCAAACTCTCGCCATAACAAAGTTATATTTGTTATCGATTTATAATGTTTATGTAACTTAGTTTCAGAAGCAATGATAGCCCCGTCTGCTATGCTTTTTAGTTATGCAACTCATCATCCTCTCTATCCTAAACCAATAAAAACTCATACAACCTATTGTTTCAGGAGCACATTATGTCCCGTAGAGAACTCGCTAACGCCATCCGCGCCCTGAGTATGGATGCAGTCCAGAAAGCCAACTCCGGCCACCCCGGCGCGCCGATGGGCATGGCCGATATCGCAGAGGTGCTGTGGAACGATTTCCTTAAGCACAATCCTGAAAACCCGCAATGGTACGATCGCGACCGCTTTATTCTCTCCAACGGCCACGCGTCGATGCTGCTCTACAGCCTGCTGCATCTGACGGGCTATGATTTGCCCATCGAAGAGATAAAAAACTTCCGTCAGCTGCATTCCAAAACGCCGGGCCACCCGGAAATCGGCTATACCCCGGGGGTTGAAACCACCACCGGGCCGCTGGGGCAAGGGCTGGCGAACGCGGTGGGGCTGGCTATCGCCGAGCGCACGCTGGCGGCGCAGTTTAATCAGCCAGACCATGAGATCGTCGACCACTTTACCTACGTGTTTATGGGCGATGGCTGTCTGATGGAGGGGATTTCTCACGAAGTCTGCTCTCTGGCGGGTACGCTAGGACTGGGCAAGCTTATCGGCTTCTACGACCACAACGGCATTTCCATTGATGGCGAAACCAAAGGCTGGTTTACCGATGACACGGCAAAACGCTTTGAGGCCTATCACTGGCATGTGGTGCATGAAATTGACGGCCACGATCCCGAAGCCGTGAAGAAAGCGATTCTGGAAGCCCAGAGCGTGAAGGACAAACCCTCGCTAATTATCTGCCGTACGGTGATAGGCTTTGGTTCACCGAATAAAGCCGGCAAAGAAGAGGCTCACGGCGCCGCGCTGGGAGAACAGGAAGTAGCGCTGGCGCGCCAGCAGTTGGGCTGGCATCACCCGGCGTTTGAGATCCCAAAAGAGATTTACCGGGCCTGGGACGCGCGTGAAAAGGGACAAAAAGCGCAGAAAAGCTGGGAGGAGAAGTTTGCCGCCTATCAGCAGGCCCATCCTCAGCTGGCAGCGGAGTTTACGCGGCGTATGAGCGGCGGACTGCCTGAGTCGTGGGATGAAACGACGCGGAAATATATCGCTGAACTGCAGGCCAATCCGGCGAAAATCGCCACTCGTAAGGCTTCGCAAAATGCCCTCGATGCCTACGGCCCACATCTACCGGAACTGTTGGGCGGCTCCGCGGATCTCGCGCCGAGTAACCTGACCATCTGGAAAGGTTCGACTTCGCTGAAAGACGATCCGGCGGGTAACTATATTCACTACGGCGTACGTGAATTCGGGATGACGGCCATCGCCAACGGCATCGCCCACCACGGCGGGTTTGTACCTTATACCGCCACCTTCCTGATGTTCGTCGAATATGCCCGCAACGCGGCGCGTATGGCGGCGCTGGTGAAAAGGGGGCAAATAATGGTCTATACCCACGACTCCATCGGTCTCGGCGAAGACGGCCCGACGCACCAGGCGGTAGAACAGCTGGCCAGCCTGCGCCTGACGCCAAACTTCAGCACCTGGCGACCGTGCGATCAGGTCGAGGCCGCGGTGGCGTGGAAACTGGCGGTAGAGCGTCATAGCGGGCCGACGGCGCTGATCCTCTCCCGGCAAAATCTGACCCAGATGGCGCGCACGCCGGAGCAGGTACAGAATATCGCCCGCGGCGGCTACGTACTGAAGGACGCCGGCGGCAAGCCGGACCTGATCCTGATAGCCACCGGTTCAGAGGTCGAGATCACCGTTCTGGCCGCGGAGAAGCTGCTGGCCAAAGGGGTGAACGTGCGCGTAGTCTCCCTGCCATCGACCGACGTGTTTGATGCCCAGGATGAAGCCTATCGGGAGTCCGTGCTGCCATCGGACGTCAGCGCCCGCGTCGCCGTGGAGGCCGGGATCGCCGACTACTGGTATAAATATGTGGGACTAAAAGGAAAAATTGTCGGCATGACCGGCTACGGTGAATCGGCCCCGGCCGATAAGCTCTTCCCTTACTTCGGCTTTACCGTTGAGCATATCGTCAGCGTAGGGGACGAGGTACAGAACGGGTAACCCATAGCGTGGGCCAGGCGTCTGGCCCCTGCCAGTTATCACACTGCGGCTGCTGCGCGTAGCGTACCAGGCTAAAGCGCTGGCCGTCATAGCGCCAGCGCGTTTGCGTCCCGCAGTCGCCGGGCGCGCGCCCTTTATCCAGCGTCACCAGCTCCTGGCGTCGATCGTCGTAGCGGGCGTTCACCAGCTCGACGTCACGCGGCACATCGCCGGGCGGCTGGAAAGGCAGCGTAAGCCGTAGCGGATGAGCAATATACGGTCGCTGACGCGACACCAGCCAGGCCAGCCAAATGGTGTTGTAGGCGCCCGCTTCGCAGCTGGTCATCAGCAAAACCTTATCGTCGGTTAGCGCGGCAACCCGCACCTCGCGGCGAAACGGATCCAGCGAACAGGCGCTGCTGTTCATGCGCTCGTTGCCGTAATCCATTAAATCGTTAAGTTCATCGCGGCTGAGGGGCGATTGCGCGACGTCGATTCTCGCTACCGACCGCAGCGCCGGCGCAGGCGGAACGCTGAGCGGCGGCTCTTCCCCCTTCCCCACCCACGCGGTTTCGCTCCCCACGCGCTTCTGCCGGTTATCGATAAACAGCAGAGCGGCTTTCAGCCCCTGTAGAGAGATACTCTGTAGGCCATTTTCAAGCGTCATCGTCTGCGCGTCCTGCACCTGCTGCAGGAAAGCATCAATGGTGACGCTATCGTCGGTTTTAAGCAGTTTGTCGGCGATCTGCCAATGTTTATCGCCCAGGGACAGGGGTTTACCATCGAGGCGAAGGCGCGGCGCAATGGGCGCCAGCGCCGCGACCGGGTTGCCCACGCCGCCGAGCTCAATACGCACGCTGGTGGCCGCCCCGGCGCTGCGGGTGAGGGTCATGACCAGGCCGTGATGCAGCCCGACGTTGCGGGCCACGCAGAAGTTCTGATTGTTGCAGGTTACCTGCCAGTCATTGAAGAGCTGTTGCGCCGGCGCCGCCCGCACCAGCGACGTCGGCAGTAAACCGAAAAGCAGAAATAAAATAACCCGATGCAACATGAGCGGCACAACCCCGGAAAAAACGCCATACACAGCGGCTATGTTCACCAGCGGCGAGGTTTTACTCAATCGGATTTATCAGAGATCCCCGTTCATCAGCCCGGAGGTTTGCAAATACTGCAGCAGGATCACCGCTTTGCCATCGCGGATCTCCCCGTTCGCCATCATCTCCAGCGCCCGATGATAAGGGAGCTCCAGCACCTCAATATCTTCATCATCAACGCCGCCGCCATCGTTGGCCCGCTGAGTATCGTCATATTCGGCAATAAAGAAATAGATAAGCTCGGTGACGCCGCCGGGCGACATAAACAGTTCAAACAGTTTGCGCACTTCACCGACTTCGAAGCCGGTCTCTTCAATGGCTTCTTTACGCACGCACTCCTCCGGCTCGTCGCTGTCCAGCAGCCCGGCGCAGGTTTCGATCAGCATCCCGTCTTCGTTGCCGTTTATCCAGGTCGCGATGCGGAACTGGCGAACCAGCACGACGGTCTGCTTATGGCGGTTATACAGCAAGATGGTAGCGCCGTTGCCGCGATCGTAGACTTCGCGTCTATGGCGAACCACGCTGCCGTCGCTGCGCGTCAGTTCATAGGTCATGTTGCGCAGAACGAACCAGTTTTCGGAGAGGATTTTATCTTTGATAACGTTGATATTGAGTGACATACGGGCCCCACAGCGTGAAATAACGATATCATACTACGCTGCGGAACCCGCTTTGTCGTCAGTGAAGCGGAATCGATTTAACGCCGAGGAAATCCATGATCCCCTGCGCCGCGTGGCGGCCTTCCGCCATGGCGGTCACCACCAGATCGGCGCCGCGCACCGCATCGCCGCCGGCAAACACTTTACGATGGGTGGTCTGATAGCGATAGCGGCTTTCCACATTGGCTTTAATCCGCCCGCGGCTGTCGAGCTTAACGCCGACGGATTCCAGCCACGGCATACCGTGCGGATGGAAACCGAAGGCCATGATCACCGCGTCGGCGGGCATGACAAACTCGCTTCCGGGGATCGGCGACGGGCTGCGGCGCCCCTGAGCGTCAGGCGCGCCCAGCCGGGTGCGCAGAAAGCGTACGCCGTTGACGTGCCCCTCTTCGTTCAGCTCCAGGGTCACCGGTTGGACGTTAAATTCAAACTGCGCCCCCTCTTCGCGCGCGTTTTTCACCTCTTTCTTCGAACCGGGCATGTTGGCTTCATCGCGACGATAGGCGCAGGTCACCTGCTTCGCGCCGTGGCGCAGCGCGGTGCGCACGCAGTCCATCGCCGTATCGCCGCCGCCGAGCACCACAACGTTCAGCCCTTCGGTGTTGACGTAAGGCTCTTCCGGCAGCTCCAGCAGCCCCATCACCTGTTTGGTGTTAGCGATCAGGAACGGCAGCGCGTCATATACGCCGGGCGCGTCTTCATTCGGCAGATCCGCTTTCATCGAGCGATAGGTTCCGGCGCCAATAAATACCGCGTCATAGTCATCAAGCAGCGTCGTCAGCGGGATATCTTTGCCTATCTCACAGTTCAGCTCAAAGCGCACGCCCATCTGGGTAAAGATTTCCCGCCGCCGGGCCAGCAGAGATTTATCCAGCTTAAAGGCCGGAATACCAAAGGTCAGCAGGCCGCCGATTTCCGGATGGCGGTCAAAGACCACCGGACTCACGCCATTGCGCACCAGCCGGTCGGCGCAGGCAAGCCCGGCAGGACCCGCGCCGATAATCGCCACCCGCTTGCCGCTTTCAACGACCTGAGAAAGATCCGGCCGCCAGCCGTTGGCCAGCGCCTGGTCGGAGATATAGCGTTCAATATTGCCGATGGTCACCGAACCATGCTCATCGCGCAGCGTGCAGGCCCCTTCGCACAGGCGATCCTGCGGGCAGACGCGGCCGGTAATTTCCGGCAGGCAGTTAGTCTGGTGAGAGAGCTCAACGGCGGCGGAGATATCCCCTTCTTTTACGCGCTCGATCCACTGGGGGATGTGGTTATGCAGCGGGCAGGTCCATTCACAAATGCTGTGCTCGCCGCACTTCAGGCAGCGTTCCGCCTCGCGGTTGGCCTGACCAGCGCTGAATGGCAGATAAATTTCGTCAAAGTTCGCCTTACGGGTCTCGGCGGATAGCTTGTCGGGCTCGCCGCGCGGCGGCGTCGCGGCCATCTGCGCGACTTTTCCGGCGGAACACGCCAATACCGCCGCGCCGGGATGACCCAGACGCGCCGCGCGCTGACGCCGCTGCTTCGCCAGATTCAGCAGCGTGCTGTCCGTCGCCAGCTGCAGCGCCTCGGCCGGACAGTTTTGCACGCAGGCGGGCCCCTCTTCGCGACCATCGCACAAATCGCATTTATGCGCCGTCGCTTTGACTCTGCCCTCCTCTACCGGCGTCAGGACGATCTGCATCACGCCAAACGGGCAGGCAACCATACAGGATTTACAGCCGATACATTTCTCCTGATTCACCAGGACGCTGTCGTTAAACTGGCTGATAGCGCCATTCGGACAACTGCGGGCGCACGGTGCCCCTTCACAATGGTGACAGGTTACGGCGTTACGTTTTTGCTCGCGCTTGATAACCGTAATACGCGGCAGAAAACGCTGCGGGGTCAATACATGCTGCTCATCGTTATGCGCCATGACGCAGGCAACCTCACAAGCCTTGCATCCGATGCATTTATGACTATCGCTTAAAATAAAGTGGTTCATGACATCCTTCAGTCTTCGTGGTGAATAACCCCTCAATTCGCATGACTATCTATTACCCGACAAAACGGTGCCGGAACAATGTGCATTTGCACAGGTTGCCGATTTTTTGGTAATAACCCGAGGTGGATCAATTTTTTTGACTTAAATGAAATTACGTTTTATTTAGCTAAGTAATAATGGTCACGTTTGCGGCGGCGCGCAGAGAAGCAGGCGCTGATAGAGATAGAAGGAGAGTTCTTTACGCTGCCATAAAAGGCACACGATAAATTACACTATCTCCTTATTTTCTCCACGATTGCCTGAGGGCTTGCCGCTAGAGTGTCACAGGCTGTGCAATAACAAAAAAATGTGCAAAATGAGGTCCTAATTCTGATGGCGAATTTTTTTATCGATCGCCCCATTTTTGCGTGGGTTCTGGCAATCCTTTTATGCCTGACCGGTACCCTCGCAATTTTGTCGCTTCCCGTTGAGCAATATCCTGAACTTGCCCCACCCAACGTGCGGATCACAGCAAACTATCCCGGCGCTTCGGCACAGACGCTGGAAAATACCGTCACTCAGGTTATCGAGCAGAATATGACCGGCCTCGACAACCTGATGTATATGTCATCCCAGAGCAGCGGCACCGGACAGGCCACCGTGACGCTGAGCTTTACCGCCGGAACCGACCCGGATGAAGCCGTCCAGCAGGTGCAGAACCAGCTGCAATCGGCGATGCGTAAGCTCCCACAGGCCGTCCAGAACCAGGGCGTAACGGTACGCAAAACCGGGGATACCAATATCCTGACGATCGCCTTCGTCTCCACCGACGGCAGCATGGATAAACAGGATATCGCCGACTACGTCGCCAGTAATATTCAGGACCCGCTCAGCCGGGTGAATGGCGTCGGCGACATTGACGCTTATGGTTCCCAGTATTCGATGCGCATCTGGCTCGATCCGGCCAAGCTCAACAGCTTTCAAATGACGGCAAAAGACGTCACCGATGCCATCTCTTCGCAGAACGCGCAGATCGCCGTCGGCCAGTTGGGCGGCACGCCATCGGTGGACAAACAGGCGCTCAACGCGACGATTAATTCACAATCGCTGTTACAAACGCCGGAACAGTTCCGTGATATTACCCTGCGGGTTAATCAGGACGGTTCGGAGGTCACCCTCGGTGACGTCGCCACCGTCGAGATGGGAGCGGAAAAATACGATTACCTCAGCCGCTACAACCGCCAGGCGGCGTCCGGGCTGGGGGTTAAGCTGGCCTCTGGCGCAAACGAAATGGCGACCGCCGAACGCGTGATCGACCGCCTGGACGAACTCTCCCAGTACTTCCCGCACGGCCTGGAATATAAAGTCGCTTACGAAACTACCTCATTCGTGAAGGCATCGATTACCGACGTGGTGAAAACGCTGCTTGAGGCCATCGCGCTGGTGTTCCTCGTGATGTATCTGTTCCTGCAAAATTTCCGCGCCACGCTGATCCCGACCATCGCCGTTCCGGTAGTGCTGATGGGGACCTTTGCCGTCCTCTACGCCTGCGGCTACAGCATTAACACTTTAACCATGTTCGCGGTGGTGCTGGCGATAGGCCTGCTGGTGGACGATGCCATCGTAGTGGTGGAGAACGTCGAGCGTATCATGAGCGAGGAGGGCCTCTCGCCGCGGGAAGCGACGCGAAAATCCATGGGTCAGATCCAGGGCGCGCTGGTCGGTATCGCCATGGTGCTATCGGCGGTATTTGTGCCGATGGCCTTCTTCGGCGGCACCACCGGCGCGATTTACCGCCAGTTCTCGATTACCATTGTCTCGGCGATGGTGCTGTCGGTTCTGGTGGCGATGATCCTGACGCCAGCGCTGTGCGCCACGCTGTTAAAACCGGTTCACAAAGGCGAAACCCACGGACAGCGGGGCTTCTTCGGCTGGTTTAACCGCACCTTTAACCGTAACGCCAGCCGCTACGAAACCGCGGTCGGCAAAATTCTTCATCGTTCGCTACGCTGGATAATGATCTACGTCCTGCTGCTGGGCGGAATGGTCTTTCTGTTTCTGCATCTGCCTACGTCGTTCCTGCCGCTGGAAGACCGCGGCATGTTTACCACCTCGGTGCAGTTGCCAAGCGGTTCGACCCAGCAGCAAACCCTGAAGGTGGTGCAGCAGGCGGAAGACTACTTCCTGAACAATGAAAAGCAAAATGTTGAATCGGTGTTCGCAACCATCGGTTCCGGCCCCGGCGGCAACGGCCAGAACGTGGCGCGTATGTTCGTACGCCTGAAAGACTGGGACCAACGCGATCCCACCACCGGCTCCTCTTTCGCCATCATCGAACGCGCAACCAAAGCGTTTAACAAAATTAAAGAAGCGCGCGTCTTTGCCAGCAGCCCGCCGGCCATCAGCGGTCTGGGCAGCTCCGCCGGTTTCGATATGGAACTGGAGGATCACGCCGGCAACGGGCACGAAGCGCTGATGGCCGCCCGCGATACCCTGCTGGAGCTGGCCGCTAAAAATAACCAGCTCACCCGCGTGCGCCACAACGGCCTCGACGATAGCCCGCAGCTGCAGGTGGATATCGATCAGCGTAAAGCGCAGGCGCTGGGCGTCTCTATTGACGATATCAACGACACGCTGCAGACCGCGTGGGGATCAAGCTACGTCAACGATTTTATGGACCGCGGCCGCGTGAAGAAGGTCTACGTTCAGGCGGCGGCGCCGTATCGCATGCTGCCGGACGATATCAATCTGTGGTACGTACGCAACAGCAGCGGCACGATGGTGCCCTTCTCCGCCTTCGCCACCTCGCGCTGGGAGACCGGCTCACCGCGTCTGGAGCGCTACAACGGCTACTCGGCGGTAGAAATCGTCGGTGAAGCCGCGCCGGGCGTCAGTACCGGTACCGCCATGACGCTTATGGAGGAGCTGGCCCAGCAGCTGCCGAACGGCTTTGGCCTCGAATGGACGGCGATGTCCTATCAGGAACGCCTCTCCGGGGCGCAGGCGCCAGCGCTTTACGCCATCTCGCTACTGGTGGTGTTCTTGTGCCTGGCGGCGCTGTACGAAAGCTGGTCGGTGCCGTTCTCGGTGATGCTGGTGGTGCCGCTGGGGGTTATCGGCGCGCTGCTGGCGACCTGGATGCGCGGTCTGGAAAACGATGTCTATTTCCAGGTGGGCCTGCTGACGGTAATCGGCCTGTCGGCGAAAAACGCCATTCTGATCGTCGAATTTGCCAATGAACTGAATCAGAAAGGCGAAGATCTGCTTACCGCCACGCTCTCCGCCTGCCGCCAGCGTCTGCGGCCAATCCTGATGACCTCGCTGGCGTTTATCTTCGGCGTACTGCCAATGGCCACCAGTACCGGGGCGGGCTCCGGCAGCCAGCATGCCGTCGGCACCGGGGTAATGGGCGGGATGATCTCCGCCACGGTGCTGGCTATCTTCTTCGTGCCGCTGTTCTTCGTGCTGGTGCGCCGCCGCTTCCCGCTCAAGGAGCGGCCGCAATAATCGGGACGCGCCCTGACGATATTTTCGCCGGGGCCAAATAACAGAAAAGGCGACCGGACAGGTCGCCTTTTTCATGTGGTCGCTTCAACTGCATTATTATTCTGCCTGTGAAATCGCCATGCTTTTATTGCGGAAAACTATTTACGAAGCATGCCTTCGATAAAGTCTTTCCAGTTCCCCAGTTCGTGTTCAATCATAATAGCCTCTCTTATTATTATGGGTGATTTTATGCAAATTCATTGATGGTTAAAAGATGGTTTGCGCTATCGCTCTGATGACTATCATTACCCCCC
>OAUX01000616.1_pt1 | contig 13943 bp, 15 predicted proteins | sample 1501311 | NCBI WGS metagenome assembly OAUX01 (sample SAMEA2580066, study PRJEB22360) | human gut metagenome | reverse complement strand
GCACGGTGGAGAGCATGCCGCCCGCCGTCGCCAGCACAAAGCGCCAGGACTGCAGGGAGATGCGCTGCGTTGGGTTGTCGGTAATCACGCCGCCCAGCGCGCAGTACGGAATGTTAACGACGGTGTAGAGCAGGGTCAGCAGCGTGTAGGTGACCGCGGCGTAAATCAGCTTGCCGTTATGGCTCAGGTCCGGCGAGCTGTAGGCCAGTACGCAGACGAGGCCGAACGGAATCGCGCCGAACAGGATCCACGGGCGGAATTTCCCCCAGCGGCTGCGGGTACGGTCGGCCAGCAGCCCCATGCAGGGGTCGGATATCGCATCCAGCGCGCGGGCCAGCAGGAACATGGTGCCGACATAGCCGGCAGGAATACCAAAGATATCGGTATAGAAAAACATCATATACAACATGACGTTATCAAAAATGATGTGGCTCGCGGCATCTCCCATGCCGTAGCCAATCTTCTCTTTGACGGACAAAATATGATCTTTCATCGCACACTCTTCTCTCAGCGGTACCGCGGGTTGGTACCGGTTACATGCTTTGTAAACCATCCGCGCAGTAAGATGAATTGCGATATCTCATAATCAAATTACGTTTCTTGTTTTATGTGATCCCGGTAGCCTGAAAGAGTGTTTAAAAGTGTAAGCCACGGATTTTGCAAGGAATTGTTTAAGAAGGTTCTGTAAAGTCCAGTTTTAACAGTAAAAAAGTGCGTTTGGGTATGTGGTTAATGCAGGAAAGTAGCTATAATGCGCCCCGCCTCCATGTAGCAATCGAGGCGCGGAAGATCGTCATCTCCGGTGAGGTGGCTGGACTTCAAATCCAGTTGGGGCCGCCAGCGGTCCCGGGCAGGTTCAACTCCTGTGATCTTCCGCCAGTTCAATCATCTTTATCCATATGAACTTATCCAGAAAATCAGCCTTTCGGTTCAATGCCTTTCGCTTTTAGCGCGCTTCTCGCCAGTTCTTTAAACCAGCTCGCGAGACTCACTCCCTCTTCCGCTGCCACAGCATCCAGCTGTTCCTTTAATGCCGGATCAATGCGCATTTTAAACTGCGGAGACTGACCGCCGCCCTTTGGTTTTTTTTCGCGCGCTATGATTGACATGAGGCCACCTATCCAACTAATCTTAACTTATAGGAGGCCACCTAAAAGCCTCTTGTACAGACAACGCTCCGATGTGCGGGAACCCAGCCGGAGGGTCTAACCACACCAACTATCAAGGAGTTGATTATAGCTGATTTGCATTCTACCCCAGGCTTTGCCGTTTCCGGAATAGAGCATCAACAACACGCTTCATCTCGTCTGACGCCCGGACATGTTCGCCTTCAGGATAGCCGCTCCCAAATGACGCCGGGTTAATCGTCCGTCTAATGAAATTTATGCTCTTCTGACATACTATGCGAACCAAAGCAGGTTAACCCGGAGGCTATATGGCAAATGAACACTTAACGTCGTCCCCCGTAGGCGAGTTCGTTATGTTTGCCAGCGGTGATGGGAAAGTACGTGTTGAATGCTGCTTTGAAAGCGATACACTTTGGCTCTCGCAGGCAATGATCTGCGAACTCTATGGTAAAGCGAAAGCCACCATCAGCGGGCATATAAAGCATATATTTGAAGAAGGCGAACTTGAGGAAAATTCAGTTGTTCGGTTTTACCGAACAACTGCCAGTGATGGTAAAAATTATCAGGTTCAACACTTTAGTTTGCCTCTGATACTTGCCGTTGGCTATCGCGTTCGCTCCCCTAGCGGCACTCAGTTCCGCCAGTGGGCAACCCAGACGCTCCAGGAATACCTGATCAAAGGTTTTGTGATGGACGATGAGCGGTTAAAAAATCCGCCTGTTGGTTCATCGGCTGTACCCGACTATTTCGATGAGATGCTGGAGCGCATCCGCGATATTCGCGCCAGCGACGGCGCGTTTACTTGCGCGTACGAGAGGTATTTACCTGTTGTGCTCGCCTTTCTGCCGGGCGGCGCCTTGCCCGGCCTACACGATACGAGATTATCTTTGGGTCTGTGTAATACCCACAGAGCTGCGCTGCATGGCGTTTAGTTATACAATCCCAGCTTCTGTGATAGTTCACTCAGCTCACGCATCGCCTCCAGGCTTTTTTGTTTCCGCTGTTCCGCAGCCACCTTCTCCCGCACCAGCTCCGCCATCCTCTCCGGCTCCTCAGACGAAACTACCCGGCAATCGTCTAATGCACAATATTCCCTAAAGCGCTGGCGGAACTTCATCTCTTCTTTTTCTCTGACCAGACCAAAGCCGCGCATCAGCTGGCGCGCGACCACGATGCGCGTAGCGATATCGATATCCTCTGAAGGCAATAGCAGGATGGAATACCCGGACTGCCGCACAAGCTGCCGATTCCCCGCGACAATCTCCGGGCAGACATCGGTGGCAAGAAATCCCGAGGAGAGCACAACCACTCGTTTTTTATGCGGATTCTCCGCCAGCAGGCGAGAGCATAGCGCGGCGTTATCACGCACATAGCACTCGTATCCATTGCGCTGAATATATTGGCGAATATTTAAAAGCTGCTCGCAAAATTCGCTATCGAGATCGATAAACCGGTAGTTCATCGCCTGCGCCAGCAGCGCTCCAACCGTGCTTTTTCCCACCCCGCCGGGGCCAATCAGAAATAGCGTATTCATCTTTACTCCTCGCGTCCGTGTGAAAGCATTATGTCAGCAGAATACGCCAAATAATGCCGCGATCGCGGCCGTTTTTGTTCACTCCCATCTCCCCAGCCAATCATTTCCATCCAATGTTTGCGTTATTCCCTTCACCTTTAAATCCTTACACTAACGGGATAACGTGGCTTAAAAGGAGACCAATGATGACACCCGAACTCAAACACAGCTTCTCTATCACCATTGAGGTCGACAAACCGGTCATTGTCTCCCGCAGCCCGCAGAGCGGGAAACGTCAGCTGATCCCTATCCTCAGCGGAATCGTACGCGGTGAGCTCAACGGCCACGTCTTACCCGGCGGCGTCGACAGCCAGATCGTCGAGCCTGACGGCACCTGCCGCCTCTCCGCGCGCTATGCATTACACGTGGAAGAAGGCACGGTATACATCGAAAACAACGGCATTCGCCGCCTACCCGAAGAGTACAAAGAACGTCTTTTCGGCGATGATATGCGCTTTTTTAGCGATATTCCGCCGGAATCTATCTATTTTCGCACCGTACCGACTTTTGAAGTGGATACGCCGGCGCTGCGCTGGCTCACCACCTCGCTGTTTATCTGTTCCGGCGGCCGCACGCAGGACGGCGTGATGCTCGATTTTTATCGCGTCCGCTGATTTTCACTTTTTCAATATAACTGTTATCGCCGTCGGGCCATGTTTCCCCCGCCTGCCGCGGTCTATCCTCAATACATTCAAACGATGAACTTCATTCAAAACCGGAGAGTGTATGAAAGCGATCGCCATTACTCGCGCAGCGACCGAAGGCAGCAATATTCCTTTTTTAACCGACATCGAGCTGCCGCAGCCGGTTGCCGAGGGGCATGACCTGCTGGTTGAAGTGAAGGCCATTTCCGTCAACCCGGTGGATACCAAAGTCCGCGCCGGGTTTAACGCCGATACCCCACGCGTGCTGGGCTGGGACGCGGTCGGCGTGGTGAAAGCCGTCGGCAGCGCGGTGACGCTGTTCGCCGCGGGAGATGAAGTGTGGTACGCCGGCGCGCTGGGCCGCCCGGGCAGCAACAGCGAGTTTCAGTTAGTGGACGAACGCATCGTCGCCCGCAAACCGCGTTCGCTGGATAACGCCTCCGCCGCCGCGCTACCGCTCACCGCCATCACCGCCTGGGAGCTGCTGTTCCACCGCCTTGGCGTAGAGGAAGGCGGCAACGCGGGCGACACGCTGCTGATCGTCGGCGCGGCAGGCGGCGTCGGTTCGATACTGACCCAGCTCGCCAGCAAGCTGACCGGCATGACGGTCATTGGCACCGCCTCGCGTGCGGAAAGCCAGAAATGGGTACGGGAAGCGGGGGCGCATCATGTTATCGATCACAGCAAACCGCTCGCCGACGAGCTGGCGCGGATTGGCGTTAAAGCGGTGACCCATGTCGCCAGCCTGACCAATACCGACCAGCACTATCCGCAGCTGATCGCCGCTCTCGCACCGCAGGGCAAGCTGGCGCTTATTGACGACCCGGAAACCCTCGACGTCGTGCCGCTGAAGGCAAAAAGCATCTCCCTGCACTGGGAATTTATGTTTACCCGCTCGATGTTCGCAACGCCGGATATGATCGCCCAGCATCAGCTGCTGACCCGCGTGGCGGCGTTGATAGACGACAACACCATTAAGACCACCCTCGGCGAGCACTACGGCGCCATCACTGCCGCCAACCTGCAAAAAGCGCACGCGCAGCTGGAAACCGGGCGTTCGGTGGGCAAAATCGTGCTGGAGGGCTTTTAAGATGAGCAACGAAGCGATCTCGATTATCGCAGTGCTGAAGGCAAAGCCGGGCCAGCAAGATGCGCTGCGGCAAGCCCTGCAGGCGCTGCTGCTGCCAACGCGTCAGGAGCCGGGCAACCTCGATTACGCCCTGTTTCAGCTGCGCGACGCGCCGGATACGTTCTATATGCGCGAATCCTGGCGCAATCAGGAAGCGCTGGACGCGCATGTCGCCCTGCCGCACTTCCAGAATTTTATCGCGCAGATGAATAACCTGCTTGCCGAACCGCTGCGGCTGGATTACCTGACGCCCGTCGCACCCTGATATTTTCTGCACTCCGTTTACGGGGGTGAGCCCATCTTTAACCCTTTGAGCTCTCCCCCACCCATCGCGCCTCAACCAGGCTACGCTTGATCCTGCCGCTCAAAAAACGCTCTCCCCCCTCCGTTTTATTCAACGCCGTTATGTAGAAGAGGTTTTGCTATGCAGATCAACGCTATTGGAACGAACTCGGCCAGCCAGCCGCTGGGGTCTATGGCCATCACCCGCCGCGAACCGGGGCCGGACGATGTGCAGATCGCCATTGAGTATTGCGGCGTCTGCCACTCGGATGTACATCAGGCGCGCGCCGAATGGGCCGGAACGCTCTATCCCTGCGTGCCGGGCCATGAAATCGTCGGCCGGGTGACCGCCGTGGGTAGCCGGGTCTCCGGGCACGCCGTGGGCGATCTGGTGGGCGTTGGCTGTATGGTCGACAGCTGTAAAGAGTGCGAGGAGTGCCGGGACGGGCTGGAAAACTACTGCGACCATATGGTGCTCACCTACAACGGTCCGACGCAGGACGCGCCCGGCCACACTTTAGGCGGTTACTCCCAGCAGATCGTCGTTCATCAGCGCTACGTGCTGCGCGTCCGCCATCCCAAAGAGCAGTTGGCCGCCGTCGCGCCGCTGCTGTGCGCGGGCATCACGACTTACTCGCCGCTGCGCCACTGGAACGTCGGCCCGGGTAAGAAAGTCGGCATCGTTGGCATCGGCGGACTGGGGCATATGGGCATCAAGTTGGCCCACGCCATGGGCGCCCACGTGGTGGCCTTTACCACCTCGGAATCCAAGCGTGACGCGGCGCGGGAGCTGGGCGCGGACGAAGTGGTGGTCTCGCGCAATGAAAACGAAATGGCCGCCCATCTGAAGAGCTTCGACTTTATCCTCAACACCGTGGCGGCGCCGCATAACCTCGATGCCTTCACCACGCTGCTCAAACGCGACGGCACCATGACGCTGGTGGGCGCGCCTGCCTCGCCGCATCCCTCGCCGGAAGTCTTTAATCTGATCTTCCGCCGCCGGTCAATTGCCGGATCGATGATCGGCGGCATTCCGGAAACCCAGGAGATGCTCGATTTCTGCGCCGAGCACGGCATCGTCGCCGATATTGAGCTGATTCGCGGCGACCAGATTAACGAGGCCTGGGAACGAATGGGGAAAGGCGACGTAAAATACCGCTTCGTCATCGACAGCGCCACGCTCGGCGGCTAAGCTCCGCGGCGAAAGGTGCGCCGCCACTCCGCCGGGCTGACGCCAAAGCGCGCTTTAAACTGCTGGCGCCAGGTCACGGCGGAGCGATAGCCCACCTCCTCCGCCACCTGCCCGACCGGTAAATCCCCCGCCTCCAGCAGGTGCTGGCTGCGCCGCAGGCGCTCGGCGGCCAGCCAGTCGGCGATGCCCATCCCGGTCGCTTTGGCGAAATGGCGGGGGGGGGGGGGGCGGGGTACCGCGGCGCTGTCGGGTCGGGGTCCGGCGCCTCATCGCCGCCCCCTGCGCCAGCGAGTCGAGATTATGCGGTTCGCGAATGTGCTGCTGAAGATACTCAAGCAGGCCGTTTATCCGCGCGTCGCGGGTGTTTTTCGGTACCGGCTGGGCGATAAACTGCGCCTGGCCGCCCTCACGGTGCGGTGGGACGATCATCCGCCGGGCGATCTGATTGGCGACAAGGCTGCCAAAGCGCTGGCGAATGAGATACAGGCAACAGTCGAGCGCCGCCGCGGTACCCGCCGAGGTGATAATCCCCTCATCGTCAACGTACAGCGCGTTGATATCCAGCCGCACCTGCGGAAACAGGCGCTGAAAATCCTGCTCAAACTCCCAGTGGGTCGCCGCGCGCCTGTCGTCCAGCAGCCCGGCGTAGCCGAGTACAAACGCCCCGAGGCACAGGCCGACGATCTGCGCGCCGTTATTGCGCGCGCGAACCAGGCCGTCCAGCAGCGACTGCGGAGGGCGCTGATTTACCGCCCCCCAGTAGGGCACCACCACGATATCCGCCTGCTCCAGGAGGGAAAAATCGCCGCTGGCGTTCAGCGCGAATCCATCGCGGGCGCTCAGCAGCCCGGGCCGTTCGGCGCAAATATGCAGGTTAAAGCGTTTGGTTTCCGAGACCGTATCGCCAAATAGCATACAGGGCACCGAGTAGTGGAACGGGCTAAACCCGTCCACCGCCACAATCGCCACTTCCGTGAGTTTCATCGCCCGCTCCGCTTTTAAAAGACCATACTTTCCCCATCCTGAGGGATACTGACCGCCTCGGCAATCTGATTGTCAGCCACGTACTGGCGCAGCTCATCGCGGCTGAGCAGACAGTGGTTCACCGCTTCCAGATGGCTGGCGACGATTTTGGCCTCCGGCAGGGTGAAGTGCGCCTTCAGCACATCCTCTTTGCCCATGATGATCGGCCCAAAACCGATGACGTGCGCATACCCGGCATTCAGCACCACCACGTCAGGGCGCAGCCTGAGCATGTCGGCTTCCACCTCATCGCGCCAGATAGTATCCCCTACCAGCCACAGAGTTTTCTCCTGCGGATGGCGCAGCACCACGCCGCAGGCTTCGCCCAGGCGCTCGGCCATTGCCGGCACCGCATAGGTGCGGTCGCTGCCGTGCTGGCCCGAGGTGGTTTTCACCAGCGAAACGTCTGCAAACGCGCTGTCCTCAGAGAGCAGACGAATATCGCGAAAGCCCTGGCCGCGCAGCAGCTGAGCGTCGGCGTCATGCTGGACGTAAACAGGCAGGGTTTTGGGGATCGCGGCGATCGCCGCCTCGTCCCAGTGATCATCATGGGTGTGGGTGACGATAACGGCATCCACGTCAACGATCGCTTCAATGGAAAAAGGTAATTCCACCAGTGGGTTACGCAACTCGCTGTGCGCGGTACCGGCGAAGCCCGCCCAGGCGCCCTTGGCTGAAAGCATCGGGTCAATCAAAAATTTTTTACCCGCATATTCAATAAGCTGGGTAGCATTACGCACATGGGTGATTTTCATGATGTTCATTCCTCTTCGCGGTTATCTGGCGAACATCGTACGTCCCACAAGCCTGGCGCAATATGGGCGTTTGGGCAATGATCGATGAAATCGGGCCAATCTGCGACGGTTGCCATTGGCTCCCGGCTATGGTGTGCTGAACGCTCAACTTTGAGGAACAGTGGCTACGATGAAAAAGAAACTCACCTCCGCCGATATGCACGATGTCGAGGTTCTGGCAGACACCCCTTGGTTCAGCATGCGCAAGGTCGGGATTGATATGGCGCCCGGCGATCGGCGGGATTTTTACTCCATTCACTATCCTCGCCCGGCGGTAGGGATTGTGGCGATGCAGGATGACAAAGTGCTGCTGATTCGCCACTACCGTTACCTGATCGATCGGGTGGTGTGGGCGATTCCTTCCGGCGGCGTCGACGAAGGCGAAGACCCGCGCGAGGCGGCCCTGCGCGAGCTGCGGGAAGAGACCGGCTGGCAAGCGCAGCGCGCTGAAGAAATTATCCGCTATAACCCCTCCTACGGCAGCAGCGACCAGCTGTTTATTACCTGGCTGGCCCACGATTTAACCTGGGTGGGAATGGATGAAGATCAGGACGAAGTGATGGAAACGGGCTGGTTTACCCTCGAAGAGATAGGCCAGCTGATCGCCCGCGGCGAGATGCCGGACGGGCTATCGCTGGTACCGCTGCTGCATCTGATGGCGCAGCGGCGTACCGGTTTAGCGTAGCGGCTTCAGCATCCGCCAGCGGAACCATAGCTGGGCGACGAGGATCAGCAGGCCGCCGATAATTTTCTGCAGCGGTAGCTGTTCGCCGTACCACAGCGCGGCGGCAATCACCGTCAGCAGCGGTTCCAGCACCATGATAATCGCCGCGCTGGCGACCGCCGCGTACTTCTGCCCCTTCATTTGCAGGCCGAAGCGCAGGCTGGGGGCGATAACGAGGCTGGCGAGCAGCCAGCCGAAAGTCGGCAGGGTAAACGGCTGGCTCCAGCTTTCAACGGCGGCGGAGATCCCAAGCCCGACGAGCCCGGTGATGCCAAGCTGTACGGTGGTCAGCGGGATCAGCGGCACCTCGCGGGCGCTTTTGCTGGTGTAGCAAAACCAGATCGACTGCACCAGCGCGGTCAGCAGGAACCAGCCCTGGCTGGGGTGAAACTGAATCGGCATATGCAGGCTGAGTAAGCCGAGACCGACAACCGCAATCGGCAGACACTCCCAGTAGGCCCGCGTCGGCCGCGCCTTCATCATCACCCAGGCGGTAAGCGGCACGAACAGCATCGACAGGCTCATAATGAACGCCCCTTCGCCCAGCGACGGGGTCGTCGATACCGAGTAGATCCACAGGCACAGGTTGAGCGCAAACCACAGGCCGCTGATAATCATGCGCGGCCAGTGCTGCCTCTCGACGCGCAGGCCGCGACAGAAAGGCAGCAGCAGCAGCGCGGCGAAGAAAAAGCGCAGGCCGAGGAAAGCGAAAACCGGCATGCCAGCAATCGCTTCACGGGAAAAAATCCATCCGCAGGCGGCGATAACCGTCGCGGCTATGAGCAGCAAATCAGCCTGGCGTTGCCGGGTCATCGCCACGTCTCCTTGTGTGAAAAATTACCAGCCGGGCACCGCGCCGCCGTTGAAGATCGTCTCCGCCGCCTTCGCCACTTCCGGCGACTGGTAGGAGTGGATAAACGCTTTCACGTTTTCCGCGTCTTTGTTGTCTTCGCGGGTCACGATGATATTCACATAGGGCGAGTTTTTATCTTCAATAAAGATACCGTCGCGCACCGGGGAAAGGCCCGTTTGCTGCAGGTAGGTGGTGCTGATGATCGCCACGTCGACCTTCGGGTCGTCGATGACGCGCGGCAGCTGCGCTCCTTCCAGCTCCATAATTTTCAGGTGATGCGGGTTGTCGGTGATATCGACCGCCGTCGGCAGCAGGCCGGTGCCCGCTTTAAGGGTAATCAGCTTCTCCTGCTGCAGCAGAAGCAGCGCGCGGCCCAGATTGGTCGGGTCGTTCGGAATGGCGATGGTCGCGCCGTCTTTCAGATCGGCGACGGATTTTATTTTGCGCGAGTAGCCCGCCATCGGGAAGACGAAGGTGTTGCCCACCGCCACCAGACGATAATTGTGGGCTTTATTATCCTGTTCGAGGAACGGGCGATGCTGAAAGACGTTGGCGTCCAGATCGCCGGCGTTGGTGGACTCATTCGGCAGCAGCGAGCCGCTAAAGCCCACCAGCTCCACGTCGAGGCCATATTTCTCTTTGGCCACTTTCTTCGCCACTTCCGCCACATCCTGTTCCGCGCCGTTAATGACGCCGACTTTAATGTGCTTCGCATCGCTGCCCTTCTGGTCGCAGCCCGCCAGCAGCAGGCCCGCCAGCACCACAGCGGCGGCTGTCCGTAAACGCAATTTCATTGTTATCACCCCGTCAGTCCATAGAAATCGTTATTATTTTTTCGTCTGAAACTATAACGACTTTGTGCTGGGGTTTTAAACGCAAAAACCGCAACCGGAAATAAAATCATCTTCCGCCTTTCTCCCGGGGGCGGCGCAATGCGCCTGCCCGGGCTACGGGTTCACCGTCGGCTGCGATCGCGTAGCCCGGTCAGGTGCGCAGCGCCGTCTCCGGGGATCTCTTCAACGGTGAGGTTCATTTCGCAGAACGGGGACGCGCCTTACAGCCCCAGCTCGCTCAGCCCCGGGTGATCGTCCGGGCGACGGCCCTGGGGCCAGTGAAACAGACGCTCGCTCTCGGTGATGGGCAGATCGTTGATGCAGGCGTAGCGCGTCTGCATCAGTCCGTGCTCGTCGAATTCCCAGTTCTCGTTGCCGTAGGAGCGAAACCAGTTGCCGCTGTCGTCGTGCCACTCATAGGCAAAGCGTACCGCAATACGTTTATCGCTCCACGCCCACAGCTCCTTAATCAGCCGGTACTCCTGCTCTCTACGCCATTTGCGCTGCAGGAAGTCGATAATCTGCGTTCTGCCGTGAACAAATTCGCTGCGGTTGCGCCATTCGCTCTCGACGGTATAGGCCAGCGCGACCTTAGCGGCATCGCGGCTGTTCCAGCCATCTTCAGCGGCACGGACTTTTTGTGCGGCGCTCTCGCGGGTGAACGGCGGCAGAGGCGGACGTTGTTCGGTCATCATGAATCTCCTGTATGAATACGCTGCTGCAGGCGCTGATTTTCCCGCTCCAGTTCGTCAATACGCTGTTGCAGCGTCTGGCTATACTCCGCCACCTGCTGAGCGGTATAGCGGGGAGTAATATGCTGGGGGCAGTTCCAGTCAAAAGCCTGCAAATGAAAACGGTAAATACGCTCAATCCGGGCCCGATAGTTCTCCGGCGCGACCCGCGCCAGCAGCTGCGGGTCGGCATCCGCCGCCACCACCTCTACGGTGGCGTAGATTTTCAGCCTGGCACGCCGCGGGTAATCCATCAAAAACAGACAGGCCCGATCGCTGCCGCGCAGGTTGCCGGTGGTGATGTACTGCCGATTACCGGAAAAATCCGCCATCGCCAGGGTGGTGTCATCCAGCAGATGCAGAAAGCCCGCCGGGCCGCCGCGATGCTGAATATAGGGCCAGCCGGTTTGCGAAAGGGTGGCCAGATAGAAGCTGTCGCGGGTGGCAATCATCGCCTCCTCGCTGAGGCCGAAGCGCTCACCCCGGCGCTGGCGATGCGGCGACTGCCACAGCTCATCGCTGCCCATTTCATGCTGGACATCCATCACGTCCGGCGTCATGGCGATATCAAGAAATTCTGCTGGCATAGGTCCTCCCGATGCGTTGCGGCGTAACTCATCATGGACTGTGCTGGCAGAAAAGATAATAGTGGCAATATGACAATCATCTTTCCGTAAAACGGGATAATTATGGACCGACTCAGCGCGATGGCGCTGCTGGTGAAAGTGGCCGAACTCGGCAGCATGTCGGCGGCGGCGCGGGCGCTGAATATGCCCCTGACCACCGTTAGCCGCCAGATTGGCGAACTGGAAAATACCCTCGGCGTGCGCCTGATGATCCGCACCACCCGCAAGCTGACGCTGACCGATACCGGCGTCGATTATGTCGCCGCCGCGCGGCGCATTCTCGAAGAGGTGGAGAACGCCGAGCGCCAGGCGGCGGGCGAATATCAGGAGCCAAAAGGCGAGCTGGTTCTCTCGGCGCCGACCATGTTTGGCCGTCAGCATGTTTTACCGGTGGTGACGGATTTTCTCGCCCGCTACCCGCAGATTCGCGTCCGTTTACTGCTTAGCGACCGCAACGCCGATCTGGTGGGCGATCATATTGATTTAGCGGTACGGATCGGCGCGCTACCGGACAGCGGGATGGTGGCCACCCGGCTGGGCGAAATGCGCATCGTCACCTGCGCGCACCCGGCTTTGTTGGAAAAACACGGTACGCCAGAACGCCCGCGCGAGCTGGCCGCGCTACCGATCGTTCGTATTGAATCGCCGATGCCTTATCGCGGCTGGCGCTTTAACGCCGAAGAGGCGGAGGACCGGCTGGTGGCGCTGCAGCCGGTGCTGTCGCTGACTACACCCGAAAGCGCCGCCGACGCCGCCCGTCTGGGGGCAGGCGTGGCGCGCCTGCTGCACTACCAGGCGATTGACGGTCTGGCCTGCGGCGAGTTGACGCTTTTCCTGCAGGCGATGGAACCAGAGCCTGCGCCGGTGCACCTGCTGTACACCTCCCGGGATCTGGCTCCGCTTAAGCTGCGTAAATTCATCGATTTCGCCGCGCCGGCTCTGCGCCAGGCGCTGTTGCGTATCGCCGCCGCCGTCTAGCGTGCGCCGGTTTTCAGCGGCGCTTCTTTCAGTAGCCAGGAGAGCGCAAACGCCACCGCCATAATGCAGGCTGCCATCAGAAACGCCGCATGGATAGCGGACCCGAAAGCGTCCAGATAATCGAGACGGATCTCCGCCGGAAGATTCTGTACCGCCGCCGGGTTCAGCGCCCTCGGCAGCTGTGCCCCTTCCGGTAGCAGGCGCTGCAGGTTGCTTTGCAGCACGTGGGTAAATACCGCCCCGAACAGCGCCACGCCGATAGAACCGCCAATCGATCGAAACAGCGTGACCCCGGAGGTCGCCACGCCGTACATCTGCGCGGGCATCGCGTTCTGTACCGCCAGCACCAGCACCTGCATCACCAGCCCCAGGCCCGCCCCCAGCACGCCGGTAAACAGATACAGCTGCCACATCGCGGAGTGGATGGTAATGCGCGTCAGCAGCACCATGCCGACCACCCCCAGCAGGGTGCCGATAATCGGAAACACCCGATACTTACCGGTACGGCTGATAATCCGCCCGCTAACGATCGAGGTCAGCAGCAGGCCGCCCATCAGCGGGATCAGCTGCAGGCCCGCCTCGGTCGGCGTCGCCTCTTTTACCACCTGCAGATAGAGCGGCAGGAAGGTCACCGAGCCGAACAGCGCCATGCCGATCACAAAGCCAATCAGGCTGCACAGCAAAAAGCTGCGGTTGCGGAACAAGGAGAGCGGAATAATCGGCTCGCTGGCCAGCCGCTCTTCATGAATAAAGCCGATAATCCCGACCAGGCCGAACGCCAGGATGCACCACAGCTGCGGGTCGCTCCACGCGCGGACGCTGCCGCCCTCGGAGGTAAACAGGATGATGCACAGCAGCGCCATGCTGAGGTATATCGCTCCCAGCCAGTCGATCTGGTGCTGGCTGCGCTTGCTGCTGCTGTGAAAAACCGCGCCGATCACCAGCAGCGCAAACAGCCCCAGCGGCAGGTTGATGTAAAAAATCCAGCGCCAGGAGGCGTGCTGTACCAGGAAACCGCCGATTAACGGTCCGATCACCGTCGCCAGACCAAAGACGCCGCCGAATAACCCCTGATAGCGGCCGCGATTCGCGGGCGGGATGACGTCAGCCACCGCCGCCATGCTGATCACCATCAGGCCGCCGCCGCCCAGCCCCTGCAGGCCGCGCATCAGCACCAGCTGGGTCATATTTTGCGCCAGCCCGCAGAGAGCGGAACCGGCAAGAAACAGCACAATCGCCACCTGCAGAACGATTTTGCGCCCGAAGAGATCGCCGAATTTGCCGTACAGCGGTACCGCGATGGTCGAACTCAGGATATAGGCGGTGACCACCCACGAGAGTTTATCCAGACCGCCAAGTTCGCCGACAATGGTTGGCAGCGCGGTGGAGACGATGGTCTGATCCAGCGGCGAGAGCAGCATCACCAGCGCCAGG
>OAUX01000609.1_pt1 | contig 14144 bp, 13 predicted proteins | sample 1501311 | NCBI WGS metagenome assembly OAUX01 (sample SAMEA2580066, study PRJEB22360) | human gut metagenome | reverse complement strand
TAACTGTTACCCATGTATCCGGTCTAAAGTGTTACCCATGTTTCCGGTTCATACCCTACGCTTACCGGGCCTACGGGTTTTGTAGGCCGGGTAAGGCGAAGCCGCCACCCGGCAAAAAAGACCGCAGAGAACTAAACCAGACTCTTCAACCGATAAATCCACTCCAGCGCCTGTCGCGGCGTCAGGGTATCCGGGTCGAGATTTTCCAGCGCTTCCACGGCCGGAGAGGTCTCTTCCGGGACCGCCAGCAGTGACATCTGCGTACCATCTATCTGCGTCGCCGCCGCATTCGGTGACAAACTTTCCAGTTCACGCAGTTTCTGACGCGCGCGCTTGATCACCTCTTTTGGCACGCCCGCCAGCGCCGCGACGGCCAGGCCATAACTCTTGCTTGCCGCGCCGTCCTGCACCGTGTGCATAAAGGCGATGGTGTCGCCGTGCTCAAGCGCATCAAGGTGGACGTTAGCCACGCCTTCCATTTTCTCTGGCAGCTGTGTCAGTTCGAAATAGTGCGTTGCGAACAGCGTCAGCGCCTTGATTTTATTTGCCAGACTTTCCGCGCACGCCCAGGCCAGGGACAGGCCGTCATAGGTGGAGGTACCGCGTCCTACTTCGTCCATCAACACCAGACTGTTCTCTGTCGCGTTATGCAGAATGTTGGCGGTTTCGGTCATCTCGACCATAAAGGTAGAGCGACCGCTCGCCAGATCGTCCGCAGCACCCACACGGGTGAAGATACGGTCGATAGGGCCAATCTCAACCTTCTGCGCCGGAACGTAGCTGCCGATGTAGGCGAGCAGCGCGATAAGGGCTGTCTGGCGCATATAGGTACTTTTACCGCCCATGTTGGGACCGGTAATGATCAGCATTCTTCGCTGCGGTGACAGGTTCAACGGGTTGGCAATAAACGGCTCGTTCAGCACCTGCTCAACCACCGGGTGGCGGCCTTCGGTAATGCGAATGCCGGGTTTGTCAGTAAAGGTCGGACAGGTGTAGTTCAGCGTATCGGCGCGCTCGGCCAGGTTTACCAGGACATCCAGCTCGGCCAGCGCAGCGGCGCTCAGTTGCAGGTCAGCCAGGTGCGGCATCAGGATGTCAAACAGCTCGTCATACAGCTGTTTCTCCAGCGCCAGCGCTTTACCTTTCGACGTGAGCACTTTGTCTTCGTACTCTTTCAGCTCAGGAATAATGTAGCGCTCGGCATTTTTCAGCGTCTGGCGGCGAACGTAGTGAATCGGCGCCAGGTGACTCTGCCCACGGCTGATCTGGATATAGTAACCGTGTACCGCGTTGTAGCCGACTTTCAGGGTGTCGAGCCCCAGACGTTCACGCTCGCGGATTTCCAGCTTATCCAGATAATCCGTCGCGCCATCGGCCAGCGCACGCCATTCGTCCAGCTCTTCGTTATAACCTGGAGCAATAACCCCGCCATCCCGCACCAGAACAGGCGGCGCATCAATGATGGCGCGTTCCAGCAGTTCGCGAAGCTCGGTAAATTCGCCCATGGTTTCGCGCAGCTTCTGCACTGGCGCGCTGTCGATCTCTCCCAGCTGAGCACGCAGTTCCGGCAACTGCTGGAACGCGTGACGCATACGGGCAAGATCGCGTGGACGCGCGGTGCGCAGTGCCAGGCGCGCCAGGATACGCTCAAGATCACCCACCTGACGCAGCACCGGCTGCAAGTCGGTGTAACGATCCTGCAATGCGGCAATGGTTTGCTGGCGGCCGATCAGCGTGTCGGTATTGCGGATCGGCATATGCAGCCAGCGTTTGAGCATACGGCTGCCCATGGGGGTAACCGTGCTGTCGAGAACCGACGCCAGCGTATTTTCCATGCCGCCAGCGAGGTTCTGAGTGATCTCCAGGTTGCGGCGCGTGGCGGCATCCATGATGATGCTGTCCTGCTGACGCTCCATGGTAATGGAACGGATATGGGGCAGGGCGGTACGCTGCGTATCCTTAACGTACTGCAACAGGCAGCCTGCGGCACACAGCCCGCGCGGGGCGTTTTCTACGCCAAAGCCAATCAAATCTCGCGTGCCAAATTGCAGGTTCAGCTGCTGGCGCGCGGTATCAATTTCGAACTCCCACAGTGGACGACGACGCAGGCCGCGGCGACCTTCAATCAGCGCCGTCTCGGCGAAATCCTCTGCATAAAGCAGTTCTGCCGGATTGGTGCGCTGTAGTTCAGCCGCCATGGTTTCACGGTCAGCCGGTTCACTCAGGCGAAAACGACCGGAGCTGATATCCAGCGTGGCGTAGCCAAACCCTTTACCGTCCTGCCAGATCGCCGCCAGCAGGTTATCCTGGCGCTCCTGAAGCAGGGCCTCATCACTGATGGTTCCCGGCGTCACGATGCGTACGACTTTGCGCTCAACGGGGCCTTTCGACGTGGCCGGGTCGCCAATTTGTTCGCAGATAGCGACAGACTCACCCTGGTTCACCAGCTTCGCCAGATAGTTTTCAACCGCGTGATGCGGGATACCTGCCATCGGGATGGGCTCGCCTGCTGACGCGCCACGTTTCGTCAGGGAAATGTCGAGCAGCTGAGACGCACGTTTCGCATCGTCATAAAAAAGCTCGTAAAAATCGCCCATACGGTAAAACAGCAAAATTTCCGGATGCTGTGCCTTCAGCTTCAGGTACTGCTGCATCATTGGCGTATGCGCGTCGAAATTGTCGATTGTGCTCATGGAGTTATGATATCCATTTCTTTGAAAATATTACGCTTTGAGCGGCTCAATGGCCGATTGTTCCTTCTATTGTCGCATGAAAAAAAGGTGCGGCGCAGAAAAAAGTCACGACTTTACGAGGCATCTTCCACCATTAATTCAATGATGATTTTCCCGTGCTCGACGCCCACCCGAACCTGCGAGTTGGTGGTAAATCCCGCTTGCTCAAGCCAGTCGCCTTTCAGGCTCAGCGCTGCGTGTACGCTGTAGCGTTTTGGAATTTTCGTTTTACGGTCTTCATGACGTTTTCTGAAGTAACCCACTTTCAAGTGACGATAGGGTTTGGCGATCGCGATCTCTTGCATAAGCTCTCCGGTGAATGCGGTCAAAGGTGGTTATTTATGCCTGTATAAAATACCAGTAAAACGCAGCGGGGGGCGGGGTAATTCTGGAAGGGCGCTTCAGAAAATGGAATGCAATGACTGAAAATGTGCGGATAAAAGGGTATTAAAAATGCACTTTATTGTTGAGGACGACGTTATGTCCGGTAAACGTATTTCACGAGAAAAAAAGACGATCGCCAGAATGATCGCCCTGTACGAAAACAGGTGTCCGCACGCCATAAAAGAAGAGGGGCACTATTCGGCGCTCAAGGCTTATGCCGATAAGCGGCTGGATAAATGCGTGTTTGGTGAGGAAAAACCTGCCTGCAAACAGTGCCCTGTGCACTGTTATCAGCCCGCCCGACGGGAAGAGATGAAGCAGGTGATGCGCTGGGCAGGGCCACGTATGTTATGGCGCCATCCGATTCTGACCATCCGTCATCTGATCGACGATCGCCGTCCGGTTCCGGAATTACCCGAAAAGTATCGGCCCAAAAAATAACCGGCTCCGCGCCGCAGTGGGCGACAAATTACGCGCAGGGCGACGTCGCCGGAATGACGGGTTAATTCAGGCTCTCTTTATCGATTCCCAGACGCTTCATGCGCGAGAGCAGGGTGGTACGCTTCAGACCCAGCCGTTGCGCCGCACCTTTCGGTCCGGCTACCACGCCGTTGGTCTCCTTCAGCACTCGCATAATGAGCTGATATTCATCTTCTCCCTCTTTCGCAAGCTCGGTTGCGGTCACGGTCGTTTCAGAAGGAGTAACCTCTGGCAGGGAGAGCTGGAGCACGTTCCCGCGGGTCAGCAGGACCGCGCGTTCAATGACGTTTTCCAGCTCGCGCACGTTCCCCGGCCACTCCATCGCCGAGAGTGTGCGTAGCGTTTCGGCAGGAATACTGTCGATATTTCGCCCCATCCGGCGGGCAATCTTCGCGGTAAAGGCTTTCACCAGCAGCGGAATATCTTCCGGGCGCTCGCGCAGCGGCGGCAGGCAGATCGGGAAGACGTTCAGGCGATAGTAAAGATCGCTGCGAAACTCGCGGTCGGCGACCATTTTTTTCAGATCGCGATTGGTGGCGGCAATCAGACGCACGTCGGTCTGGATCAGCTTGTTGCTGCCGAGGCGCTCGAACTCCTGCTCCTGCAAAACGCGCAGCAGCTTGGGCTGAAGCTCCAGCGGCATATCGCCCACTTCGTCGAGGAACAACGAGCTTTTATCCGCCAGTTCAAAACGGCCCAGCCGCTGGCTGCTGGCGCCGGTAAAGGCGCCGCGCTCGTGGCCGAACAGGTCGCTTTCCAGTAAGCCCGCAGGCATCGCCGCGCAGTTCATCTTCACCATCCGGCGGCTATTGCGGTTGCTCAGATTGTGGATCGCCCGGGCAATCAGCTCTTTCCCGGTACCGGTTTCACCGAGGATCAGCACCGTGCTGTCGCTCTGCGCCACCATTTCCACCTGCTTAAGGACGCTGTACATGGCATCGCTGCGCCCGATGATTTCGCCAAACTCGCTGTCCACGTTGTTGAGCTGCTCGGTCAGCGCCAGGTTTTCGTCCACCAGCCTCTCCTTCAGGCGGTGGATCTCCTGATAGGCGAGGGCGTTATCCAGCGCAATGGAGATACGCTCGGCGATCTGGCGCAGCAGCTTCAGGTTAGCGGTGGTAAATACGGCTTCATCGCACTGCGCCAGTTTAAGCACGCCGAGCATGGTGTTGCCGGACATCAGCGGCAGCAGGCACAGGGTCTGGATCTTGTTGCCCCAGGTGTTGAACAACATCCGCTCGTAGGGGGCTACCGGATCCTGTTCATTGAGATTGAGCAGCAGGATCTCTTTGCTTTTAAATACCCGCTCGGACAGCGTTCCCGCTTCGTCCACTTCGCTCTGCTCGTGCGCCGGGTTGGCTTCATCAAGGTAGTGGGTGGAGTAGATGTTGAGCTTGCCTTTCCGGTTGCCGCGTAGCGCAATGCTGATGGCATCGATTTTAAAATAGTGATGGATCTCTTTTGACACTTCGCTGACCAACTCATCCATGTCCAGGCGGGAGAGCACGGCGTTGGTGATGGCAACCAGAATGCGGAAGTTATCGCGCTCGCGGCTCAGCAGGTCGTAGTCCACATTATTGGTGACGCGGCTTTGGATCTGCTCCGCGACAACGGCCACAATCTGGGTAAAGGTGTGCAGGCGTTCGTACTCCGCCTCGCTCCAGGGCTGGTCGGTATCGCGGATAAACTCGCAGCCGCCAAAAATTTGCCCTTCCACCGCCAGCGGCAGCATGCTGTAGTGGCCGAATGGGTGGTAAAGATTGCTCTCTGCCAGCTTCGGCCAGGCCTGGCGAAACTGGTCAAAATTGCAGTGCAGCGCTTCCGGGCGGGAGAGGATACGCCGCACCGGGCCGTGGGCCAGAAACGTTTCATCTTCATATTCGAAGATTTTGCCGTTATCACGCGTTGAGAAATAGCTCGCGCGGTGGGTTGCGCTATGCCAGAGCACAATGGCGGCGCTGTCCGCCAGCGCTGATTGCCTGACCAGCCGCGTCAGGGCATCGCTCAGCGCGCCGAGATCGGGCTGTTGTAAAAGTGTGCGCGTGATGTCAAACAGGCCCTGCTGTCCAAGATCGCTCATCGGTGTATACGGCATTGTTGCTTTCCAATAGAAACTGGCAAAAAGAGAAATTCAGCGCTGACCGCTTTTGGCGCGGTCTAGCAAATTCGGGGTAACGGTTCAGCGTGCGGCAGATCCAGCGTGCGCTTCACGCCGTAAAGCCCGGTCAGGCGCACCCCTTTGCGCTCAACCACGTCGCCGATGATGGCCGCGTCTTTCCCTAAAGGATGCGTGCGCAGCTGTGCAAGTACGGCTTCCGCCGCCGCGCGTTCCACGCCGATCACCAGCTTGCCCTCATTGGCAAAGTTAAGCGGGTTTAGACCTAGTAGCTCGCACAGCCCGCGCACGGCGGGCTTAACGGGCAGGCCGCGCTCGGTCAGCTCAATCCCGCAGCCGCAGCTTGCCGCGAACTCGTGCACGACGGCATTCACGCCGCCCCGCGTGGCGTCGCGCAGGGCTTTTACGCCCGGCATGTCGCGCAGCGTCTGGATCAGCGGCGTGAGTACCGCGCAGTCACTGCGCAGCTCGCCATCCAGCCCCAGGCCTTCGCGCAGGTTCAGGATGGTTGCCCCGTGGCAGCCCAGCGTGCCGCTGACAATCAGCACGTCGCCTGCGCAAAGCTGCTGCGCGCCCCAGTGAATGTCGGCAGGGATCGCGCCCATCCCGGCTGTGTTGATGAAGAGCTTATCCGCCGCGCCGCGCTGCACCACCTTGGTATCCCCGGTGACGATGGCGATCCCCGCCTCGCGTGCGGTGTGCGCCATGCTGTTGACCACCGCCGTGAGCGTCTCCATCGGTAACCCTTCTTCGAGGATAAACCCGCAGGAGAGGTAGCGGGGGATCGCGCCGCTGACGGCGACGTCGTTTGCCGTGCCGCAGACGGCGAGCTTGCCGATATCGCCTCCCGGGAAGAACAGCGGGTCAATCACGTAGCTGTCGGTAGAGAACGCCAGCCTGTCACCGTGGGCGGTCAGGGCCGCGAGGTCAATACGCGCCTGATCTTCCTGCTCGGCGAGCCAGGGGTTATTAAAGGCTTCCATAAACAGCCGGTTAATCAGCTGCTGCATCGCCTGTCCACCGCTTCCGTGCGCCATTTCCACCGTGTTCATGCTTCACACTCCTGGTTGCGATAGTGATACCACGCGGCGCATGCCCCTTCGGAAGAGACCATCAGCGCGCCAAACGCGGTTTGCGGGTTACAGGCGTTGCCAAATAACGGGCAGTGATGAGGTTTGCATTTGCCGGTGAGTACGTCGCCACAGCGGGCGCGGGGATCGTCGCACACCTGCTGCGGCTGCGGGCGGAAATGCGCTTCGGCGTCGAAGGCGCGATACGCGGGCGTCAGGTGTACGCCGGATTCGGCAATCAGCCCCAGTCCGCGCCACTCGCTGTCGCCTTCGACGCTAAACACGTCGGCTATGGCCTGCTGTGCCCGTCTGTTACCTGCATCGGGCACCACGCGACGATACTGATTTTCCACCGCACTCAGGGCCGCTATTTTCTGCTCAACCAGCATGGTCACGCCTTGCAGTAGATCAAGTGGCTCGAAACCAGCCACCACTAACGGACGATTGTACTGTTCAGCGATAAAACCGTAGGCTTCTGTGCCGATCACCATGCTGACGTGGCCCGGCGCCAGAAACGCGTCGATACCGTTATCCGGCGCTTCAAGCAGGCTGCGCAGCGTGGGAATAAGCGTGATGTGCTGGCAGAAAAAGTAAAAGTTTGTGACGTTGCGGGCTTTAGCCTGCTGGAGGGTAATGGCGGTGGCGGGCATGGTGGTTTCAAAACCCAGCCCGAAAAAGACGACCTTACGCTCAGGATTAGCCATCGCCAGCGTCAGGGCATCCATCGGTGAGTAGACGATCCGCACGTCTGCGCCGCGCGCCTTCGCCTGGAGCAGCGAGCCATTTTTTCCCGGTACACGCATGGCGTCGCCAAAGGTGCAAAAAATCACACCGGGGCGGCTGGCGATGTCGATACAGCTGTCGATGCGCCCCATCGGCAGCACGCACACCGGGCAGCCGGGGCCGTGGATAAACTCGATGTTCTCCGGCAGCAGCTGGTCGAGGCCAAATTTAAAGATGGCGTGGGTGTGTCCGCCGCACACCTCCATGATCCGCAGCGGTTTTTCTTTCGTGTAGTCCAGCAGCGAGGCGCGGGTCTTCAGGCGATCGATAAGCTGCAACACCTGCTCAGGCGCGCGATATTCATCAACGTAACGCATGTGTTAACGTTCCTCCCCATACAACAGGGCGCCCACGTCCGGCTCGACATCGAACATATTCTGTAGCGCGTCCAGCGTGTCGCGGGCTTCTTCCTCATTAATCACGCTCATGGCAAAACCCACGTGGACCAGCACCCACTGGCCGAGACGCGATGCGCCGGTCTCATCGTGGCTGCCTACCAGCGTCAGGTCGACATCGCGCAGGATGCCGCAGACCTCCACTTTGGCCTGATTGCCGTCGAGGGAATGAATTTGTCCGGGGACGCCTATGCACATCGTTCGTTCTCCAGCCAGTTCAGCCAGGCGTCCATCCCGTCGCCACGCGTGGCGGAAACCAGCAGGATCTCAATGTCCGGGTTCACTTCCCGGGCGTAAGCCAGGCACTTATCCACGTCGAAATTCAGGTACGGCAGCAGGTCGACCTTGTTCAGCAGCATGACGGAGGCGGCGGCAAACATATGCGGATATTTAAGCGGCTTGTCTTCCCCTTCGGTCACGGAGAGCACCGCCACTTTATGCCGCTCGCCGAGGTCGAAGCTTGCCGGGCAAACCAGGTTGCCGACGTTTTCAATAAACAGGATACCGTTATCCGCCAGCGGCAGGCGCGGGGCGGCGTCGGCAATCATCTGCGCGTCCAGGTGGCACCCTTTCCCGGTGTTGACCTGAATCGCAGGCGTACCGGTTTCGCGGATGCGCGCGGCGTCGTTTACCGTTTGCTGGTCGCCTTCGATTACGGCGCAGGAGACGTGTTCGTTCAGCCGTTTGAGGGTTTCGGTCAGCAGCGTGGTTTTACCGGAGCCGGGGCTGGAGACCAGGTTCAGCACCAGCTGTTCGCGCGCGGCAAAGCGGGCGCGATTGCGGGCGGCGAGCTGGTTATTTTTGTCCAGCACGTTGATCTCCACCTCCAGCATCTGGCGCTGGCTGATGCCCGGCGCGTGCGTACCCGCTTCGCCGTGGCCGTAATGGAGGTCGCCCGCGTCGGAACGCTGCGGGGCAAAGGTGATGCCGGTCAGGGCCGCCGCGGGACGTGGGGCAGGAGAAAAGGGCGCGGAGCGAAACGCGGAGTGGGGACGGTGTTCATCCCCTTCTATATACAGGTTGCCTTCAGCGCAACCGCAGGTACTACACATACATTACTCCTTCTCGATTTCGAGGCGTTGGATCTGCATACCGTCATCCGCCACGATGCGCAGCCCGCTGCTCTGGCACTGCGGACAGCGCTGTACCTTCGATGACAGCAGCGTGACGTACTCCTGACACTGCTCGCACCAGCACTCTGCCTGCTGCTCTTCAATATGCAGGTCGCAGCCTTCCGCCAGCGTGCCGCTGCACACCAGCTCAAAACAGAAGGTGAGGGCGCTGGTCTCGACGCAGGAAAACGCCCCGACCTTCAGCCAGACGCCGGTGACGCGTTTCGCGTGGTTTTGCACTGCCTGCTGTTCGATAAGTTCCAGTGCCCGCTGGCAGAGGGTGATTTCGTGCATGACGCCTCCTTAATGAATTGCCCCTTCAATGCAATAACGGTGCCAGCTTGATTTGCGTTACGGCGTGACGATGTCAACACTGTCGAAATGACACGTCGACACCGCGGCGGTGACAGTGCGCATCTCTTTAAAATCCATTTAAATCAACAAATTAAAAACTGGCACGAAATCTGCTTAACAGCCGCTAACTCCATTAACCGGATACCTTTTATGACTATTTGGGAAATTAGCGAAAAAGCGGATTACATCGCACAACGTCATCAGCAGCTCCAGGAGCAATGGCACCTGTACTGCAATTCACTGATCCAGGGGATCACGCTGTCGAAGGCCCATCTGCATCACGCCATGAGCTGTGCGGCGCAGGGGGATATGCGTTTTGTACTGTTCGGTCACTTTACGATTTACGTCACCCTGGCGGAGACCTTCAACAGCCACACGATTGAGTACTACGTCGAGACGAAAGAGGGCGACAGGCACTGCATCGCCCGGGCGCAGCTGATGGCGGACGGCATGGTGGACGGTCACGTCAGCAACCGCGATCGCCAGCAGGTGCTGGAGCACTATCTGGAGAAAATCGCGCCGGTTTACAACGGCCTCTACGCCGCCGTTGAGCATGACAGGCCAGTCAACCTGAAACAGCTGATCGACGGAAAATCCTCCGCGAACGTGGCCTGAAAAACGAGTGTCGAGAAGTGTCGATAAGACAGTTTTTTTTCGTCAAAAATGACCATCACCAGAGGATGACCCGGTGAACCGTTTTGTAATTGCTGACTCGATGGTCTGTATTGGCTGTCGGACCTGTGAGGCGGCGTGTTCGGAAACGCACCGCCTGCACGGGCTACAGTCCATGCCGCGCCTGCGCGTCATGCGTAATGAGAAAGAGTCTGCCCCGCAGCTCTGTCACCACTGTGAAGACGCCCCGTGCGCGGGCGTCTGTCCTGTCAATGCCATCACCCGCGTTGACGGCGCGGTACAGCTGAACGAAAGCCTGTGCGTGAGCTGCAAGCTGTGCGGCATCGCCTGTCCGTTCGGCGCTATTGAGTTTTCCGGCAGCCGTCCGCTGCATATTCCGGCGAATGCCAATACCCCAAAAGCGCCGCCTGCGCCACCAGCTCCGGCACGCGTGAGTACGCTGCTGGACTGGGTGCCGGGCATTCGCGCCGTTGCGGTGAAGTGCGATCTGTGCAGCTTCGATGAGCAGGGTCCGGCCTGCGTGCGGACCTGCCCGACCCGGGCGCTGGTCCTGGTCAACATCCGCGACATCGCTCGCACCAGCAAACGCAAGCGCGAGCTGACCATCAATACCGACGTCGGCGATCTTTCGCTGCTGCGGGCGCTTAACGAGGGGGCGAAATGAACGCGATAGTTATGATGACCAGCGGTGTGGCCTGGTTTGCCGCCGCCGCTGTCCTGGCGCTGCTCCTCTCCTTCCATAAAACGCTGAGCGGGGCGATCGCCGGTATCGGTGGGGCGGTCGGCAGCCTGATGACGCTGGCGGCGGGCGGGGTTGTCCTGATCGACGGCCAGTCCGTCGACACCCTCATCCCGCTGATTCACCACGCCGTTGAGCTTACGCCGCTGAACGCCATCTGGCTGATAACCTTTGGCCTGTGCGGGCTGTTTATCAGCCTGTTTAATGTCGACTGGCACCGACATCAGCACACCAAAGCCAACGGCCTGCTGGTTAACCTGTTGATGGCCGCCGCGGTCTGTACCGTTATCGCCAGCAACCTCGGCGCGCTGGTGGTGATGGCAGAAATCATGGCCCTGTGCGGCGTGTTCCTGACCGGATGCAGCGCCTCCGGCAAGCTGTGGTTTGCGCTCGGACGTCTCGGTACGCTGCTGCTGGCGCTGGCCTGCTGGCTGGTGTGGCAGCGTTTCGGCACGCTGGATTTTGCCGCGCTTAACGGTCAGCCGCTGGGCAACGACGTCTGGCTGTTGGGCGTAGTCGGTTTTGGCCTGCTGGCCGGGATTATCCCGCTGCACGGCTGGGTGCCGCAGGCGCATGCCAATGCCTCAGCCCCGGCCGCTGCGCTGTTCTCCACCGTGGTGATGAAGGTCGGTCTGTTCGGCATCCTGATGATAACCCTGACGGGCGGTCAGCCGCCGCTGTGGTGGGGCGTGGCGCTGCTGATTGCAGGGATGATCACCGCGTTCGTCGGCGGGCTCTACGCGCTGATGGAGCACAACATCCAGCGTCTGCTGGCGTACCACACCCTGGAGAACATCGGGATTATCCTGCTCGGCATGGGCGCGGGCGTCACCGGGCTGGCGCTCAACCAGCCGGCGCTGATTGCCGCCGGGTTTATTGGCGGTCTGTATCACCTTATCAACCACAGTCTGTTTAAAAGCACCCTGTTCCTCGGTGCGGGCAGCGTCTGGTTCCGCACCGGGCACCGCGATATTGAAAAGCTCGGCGGGATTGGCAAAAAAATGCCCGTCATTTCGCTGGCGATGCTGGTCGGGCTGATGGCGATGGCTGCGCTGCCGCCGCTGAACGGCTTTGCCGGCGAGTGGGTGATTTATCAGTCCTTCTTCGCCCTCGGCCAGAGCGAGGCGTTTATCGGGCGTTTACTCGGCCCGCTGCTGGCGGTGGGCCTGGCGATCACCGGCGCGCTGGCGGTGATGTGTATGGCGAAGGTTTACGGCGTCACCTTCCTGGGCGCGCCGCGCACCCGCGAAGCGGAAAACGCCTGTTGCGCCCCGGTACTGATGGCCACCAGCGTGGTCGCACTGGCGCTGTGCTGCATCGCGGGCGGGGTTGCCGCGCCGTGGCTGCTGCCGCTGCTGGGCCACGCCATTCCGCTGCCGCTGGTCACGGCGCATACCGTCGTTTCCCAGCCGATGATGGCGCTGCTGCTGATTGCCGCGCCGCTCCTGCCGTTCGTGCTGATGCTGTTCTTCAGACGCGACCGTCTCGCCTCCCGCTCGCGCGGCGCGGCGTGGGCCTGCGGCTACGAACACGAGCAGTCGATGGTCATCACCGCCCACGGTTTCGCCATGCCGGTGAAGGAAAACTTTGCCGCCGTGCTGAAGCTGCGCCACTGGCTGAACCCGGTGGGCTGGGTGCCGGGCTGGCAGGGTGCCGCCGTGCCCGTGCTGTTCCGCCGCCTGGCGCTGATCGAGCTGGCGGTGCTGGTGGTGATTGTCATTTCACGAGGAGCCTGACATGAGTCTGTTACTGGCAATTCTTCAGGCGCTGGTGCTGTTCGCCGTCGCGCCGCTGCTGTCGGGCATCACGCGCGTGGCGCGCGCCCGGCTGCACAATCGTCGCGGACCTGGCGTGCTCCAGGAGTACCGCGATCTCTTCAAACTGCTCTCCCGTCAGAGCGTCGCGCCGGATGCCGCAGGCTGGGTGTTCCGCCTGACGCCGTTTGTGATGGTGGGCGTGATGCTGACCATCGCCACCGCGCTGCCGGTAGTGACGGTGGGCTCGCCGCTGCCGGTGCTGGGCGATCTGATTACGCTGATCTACCTCTTCGCCATCGCGCGTTTCTTCTTTGCGATTGCGGGTCTGGATACCGGCAGGCCGTTTTCGGGGGTCTGGGCCCGCCCCGCGGGGGTAGCCGCTGGCAGCCCGTTTACGGGTATCGGCGCCAGCCGCGAGGCGATGCTCGGCGTGCTGGTTGAGCCAATTCTGCTGCTGGGGCTGTGGGTTGCCGCACAGGTTGCAGGCTCGACCCATATCAGTTTTATCACCGACACCGTTTACCACTGGCCGGTTTCACGTTCTCTCCCGCTGGTGCTGGCGCTCTGCGCCTGCGCGTTCGCCACCTTTATCGAGATGGGCAAGTTGCCGTTCGATCTCGCGGAAGCGGAGCAGGAATTACAGGAGGGGCCGCTCACCGAATACAGCGGCTACGGCTTTGCGGTGCTGAAGTGGGGCATCAGCCTCAAGCAGCTGGTGGTGTTGCAGATGTTCGTCGGCGTTTTCTTCCCGTGGGGGCAGATGACGCACTTCTCTGCGGGCGGCCTGCTGCTGGCCGTGGTGGTGGCTGTGCTCAAGCTGCTTATCGGCGTGCTGGTGATTGCCCTGTTTGAAAACAGCATGGCGCGCCTGCGTTTTGTTGAAACGTCACGCATCACCTGGGCCGGTTTTGGTTTTGCATTTTTAGCGTTCGTCTCCTTGCTGGTGGCGTGATTAAAGAGAGTGTTTATGTCTGAAGAAAAGAAAGGTCAGCAGTATCTCGCCGCGTTGCATCAGGCTTTCCCGGGCGTGGTGCTGGAGGAGTCCTGGCAAACCAAAGACCAGATCACCGTCACCATTAAGGTGAACTATCTGCCGGAAGTGGTGGAGTTTCTCTATTACCAGCAGGGCGGCTGGCTGTCAGTGCTGTTCGGCAACGACGAGCGTCAGCTGTGTGGCAACTATGCGGTGTACTACGTGATGTCGATGGAGCAGGGGGAGAAGTGCTGGCTCACCGTGCGCGTAGAGGTCGATCCGGCTAAACCGGAATACCCCTCCGTCACGCCGCGCGTGCCTGCCGCCGTCTGGGGCGAGCGCGAAGTGCGCGACATGTATGGTCTGGTGCCGGTTGGCCTGCCTGACGAGCGTCGCCTGGTGCTGCCGGACGACTGGCCGGATGAACTCTATCCGCTGCGCAAGGACAGCATGGACTATCGCCAGCGCCCGGCCCCGACCACCGACAGCGAAACCTACGAGTTCATCAACGAGCTGGGCAGCAAGAAGAATAACGTGGTGCCGATTGGCCCGCTGCACGTTACCTCCGACGAACCGGGCCACTTCCGCCTGTTCGTCGACGGCGAGAACATTATCG
>OAUX01000602.1_pt1 | contig 14304 bp, 18 predicted proteins | sample 1501311 | NCBI WGS metagenome assembly OAUX01 (sample SAMEA2580066, study PRJEB22360) | human gut metagenome | reverse complement strand
CGCGGGGTTTAAGATTGTGGATAACCTGAAGGCAGACAGCGGAGAAGCGCGGGAGCACAGGCGTCATCACGCCTGTGTTTTTTTCGTACAATCAGCGACAAAGCATCAGCGGTTCCGGGATTTGTCTCCGGCCACGGAGAGGCCGATATACACGCCCGCGCCCCAGATAACCTGGGAGAGCACGAAAACCCACAGCGGGACGTCGAACACCAGGAGCGGAAGCAGGCATACCGTCACGATACCAATCATGCGACTGCCGTACTGCCTGCGTACCGGTTCGCTGCTGTCGACGGGGACGCCGGCAAAGCGGAGAGCCTTTCTGAATCCAGGCGACATAAACACCTCCTCGGGTAAAAACTCATTTGTTTTCTGTATATTACACGATATCAGCGCAGCGCACGCTCTGACATACGTTTTTACAGTCAGTCGTTTTTTTTCGTAACCACAGCAATGTTTTAGCCCGGAGCTGCGTAAAGAGGCTTGCAAAAAAATGAAGGCGGCAAAATAATTACTGTATATAAATACAGTTAATGAGACGCTAAAGATGAAGTTTATTGCTGCCTCCCTGGAACCCGGGGTCATGACCCTCCCCCTTTTTACCGAGCGTTGCGCCGCCGGTTTTCCTTCACCGGCGGCAGATTACACGGAAGCGGAGCTGGACCTGAACGAGTACTGCATCCGGCACCGGGCCTCCACCTATTTTGTCCGGGCTATCGGCAACTCGATGACCGATATTGGCCTGAATTCAGGCGACCTGATGGTCGTCGACAAGGCAGAGAAACCGGTGCACGGGGACATTGTCATCGCCGAAATGGAGGGGGAATTTACCGTCAAACGGCTTCTGCTGACGCCCCGTCCTGTACTGCAGCCCATGAACCCGGCCTACCCTGCCCTTCACCCTGACCCGGAGACGCTGCAGATTTTTGGTGTGGTGACCGCGTTTATCCATAAGACGCGCGGAGCGGACTGATGTTTGCCCTGGCCGACGTCAACTCATTCTATGCCAGCTGCGAGAAGGTGTTTCGCCCTGACCTGCGGGGTAAACCGGTTGTCGTACTGAGCAACAACGACGGCTGCATTATCGCCCGCTCAAAAGAAGCGAAACGTCTTGGTATTCAAATGGGGGTGCCGTGGTTCCGGCTGAAGGACGCGCAGTTCCCTGAGAAGCTGCACGTGTTCTCCAGTAACTATGAGCTGTACGCCTCGATGTCCGCCAGGGTGATGACTCATCTGGAAGAGCTGGCGCCACGCGTGGAACAGTATTCAATCGATGAAATGTTTCTGGATATCCGGGGCATCAACAGCTGCATTGACTTTGAAGACTTCGGCCAGCAGCTGCGTGTCCATGTTGGCAACGGTACGGGACTCACCATCGGTGTCGGTATGGGCCCTACCAAAACGCAGGCGAAGTCAGCCCAGTGGGCTTCAAAAGAATGGCCGCAATTTGGTGGCGTGCTGGCCCTGACCCCGGGCAATCCCCGCCGGACGGAGAAACTGCTCTCACTGCAGCCGGTGGAAGAAATCTGGGGCGTGGGCCGGAGAATTTCGAAGACGCTGGGGACAATGGGTATCACCAACGCGCTGCAGCTGGCGCGCGCGAATCCGACCTTCATCCGGAAAAACTTCAATGTGGTACTGGAGAGAACGGTTCGTGAACTGAACGGAGAGCCGTGCATCTCGCTGGAAGAAGCGCCCCCGCCCAAACAGCAGATTGTCTGCAGTCGTTCTTTCGGAGAACGCGTCACAACGTATGAAGCCATGCGTCAGGCCGTCTGCCAGCATGCAGAACGCGCAGCAGAGAAGCTGCGCGGAGAGCACCAGTACTGCCGGCATATCTCGGCTTTCATTAAAACGTCGCCGTTCGCCATCAACGAGCCTTATTACGGCAATCTGGCAACAGAGAAACTGATGACACCCACTGGACACGCTTTACTGCCCGAACAAGACGTCAGCGGCATCACCCGGCATTGACTTCATTTAAGCAGTGAAATTCTATCACTGCTTAGATCTCAATTATTCATTTTCTTTAAGCCAGTCATCTACAAGCTTGCTAATCACATCCGTTATTGAAGTTCCATTTCTCGCGCAAGCAGCTTTAAATCTGGTATGTTTCACCTCATCAAAATTGACGTTAACACGCTTGCTCTTACCTGATGAAGCTGGAGTAGCGACCACTCTTTCAAGATCTCTATTCTCACCAAAGGTCATTTTTTTACTACCACTATGGGCCTTTTCAAGAGCCATAGACTCCCCCTTTTCATTTACTCATTTGAGTTTATAAGTAAAAGTGTAATTACTCAAAAACTTTAACTATTTCTTTTGTAAGGATTTCCACTTCACCTTTAGCGGCCCCATCATTAGATTCAAATACACTGTCACCATCCAGAATTGACTTAACATAAATTTGGCGTTGAGTAATTGCCGTTCGGAATGGTTTGACACCAGTGTCTTTAATGCTTTCTTTTAAAACATTTAGCATGGTTGCCTGCTCGATTTTTCGAGTTATGAGAAAACGAGCTTCTACTTTCCGGCTATATGCCTGAGCTTCAAGGACTGTGACAACGCTTCCCGCTGCGGAAAAATCAAGTGGGCTGGGAGTAACCGGAATGATAACTAAATCGCTGACCATTACTGCAGCAGAAGTAATTACAGAAAGCGAACCGGCGCCATCAACTATGGCGAAGTCGTATTCAGCAAGATCTTTCCTGATGCCATAAACATCTTTCTCAGACGCAGCCGTGAACACATCAAATGCGGCTTTGCCTGATTTACTCCAGTTAGTCAGACTCATCTGTGGATCTGTATCCACAACGGCGATGTTGTATCCTGCACGAGCCATTGCTGTACTAACGTTAATAACTGCGGTGGTTTTACCTGAGCCACCCTTCGGATTAAGGAAAGAAACAACCTTCATACTCATAACCCCACTTGTGTTTTTACTCAATTACTCCTATGAGTTTTTGAGTCTACCATTATATTAATATGAGCAAAAGCAAAAACACACATAAACTCAAAAGCTCAAAAGCTCAAAAGCTCAAAAGCTCAAAAGCTCAAATGAGTATAAAACTAAATGTTGAGGTTTGAGATCTCATAGCCTACCGCTTCGAACGATAACATTAGGTTATGGGTTCTTCCTCCGCTTACGGTTTAATGCGACCAGACGATGACTGTTTCAAGAGCTCGTTCAGATGAATGACTAAGAACAGGAATAACTGTTAGTAGTAAAAATGATCTTTTTTTAATCGTATAAATTTACATTTAGCGCAAGCGCCCTTCACTTGTACTCTGACATTTTTACTTTGTTCTGAATCAATAAAATCGCGATTATTAGGAATGCGTTACAGTAATAAATTAACCCATAATTGGGGTCAAGGCAGCGGATGATAAGACTTCAGGCGGGTTTAGATGTAAAAAAGCCCGACTGGTGATCGGGCTTTTTTACATCCAAAACTAAGCTGGTACTCAGATCTGGAATGGAACTATCTTTAACTGACGGTTGAATGATACCCCCCACTCTTTACTCTGATCAATCTGATTTACAAGAGCCAGCTAACACATTGATTAGACTCTGGCTGACTAACAGGTGGTGCTGAGTCAGTACCATTACCTGAGTGGAACTATCTTTAACTGACATTAAAGATTAAAAACCGAATGACAGAGTGGAAGGGTTCATTCGGTGTTCTACTCTCCAGAAAAGGAGAGAAAATGGAGACTCTTACAAAAGTCATCCAGACTCTGAAAGCGCTCATTGTGCTTTTAGAGTTAATTCGCTGGTTCTTCTAACAACCAGCTCACCCAAGAGCCAGGATTCCCTGGCTTTTTTATTAACCAATCCTAGATCGCTCGCCAATATGTAACATTAGGGTATACGTCAACGATACCGGGAGCTTCCTCCGCCTCCGGACTGATGTGACCAGATATGTGAGGCCATAAACGGCAAGACCACTTAAATATCTTCAGAGACGTCTGTAACTGTAGAGTGAATGGTATGCCAGGGAAGAGGAGAGGGGGACAGAACCACCCCGGCACTGCCCCCCTCGGAAGAAACAGAAAGTCCCCTCCACGCGAATGTTAGCATTTTTTGCCTGTGATATTATGACAACGTTATTTTCAGAGCATGGACCGATGAAAAAGAAAACCACCACGCCCACACCCCACGATGCGACATTCAGGCAGTTCCTGACGCAGCCGGAAATAGCCCGGGATTTTATGGAGCTGCACCTCCCGGCAGAACTGCGTGCCATCTGTGACCTCACGACGCTGAAGCTGGAATCCGGCTCGTTTGTTGAGGATGACCTCCGCCAGTATTTCAGCGACGTTCTCTATAGCCTGAAAACCGCCGGCGGCGACGGCTACGTTCACGTGCTTATTGAGCACCAGTCGTCACCGGACAGGCACATGGCGTTTCGCCTTATACGTTACGCAGTAGCCGCCATGCAGCGCCATCTGGAAGCGGGCCATAAGAAGTTGCCCCTGGTGATACCGGTCCTTTTCTATACAGGTAAACGCAGCCCCTATCCGTACTCCACCCGCTGGCTGGATGAGTTTGACGACCCCGTGCTGGCAGGCAACCTCTACAGCAACGCTTTCCCGCTGGTTGATGTGACCGTTATTCCGGATGATGACATCGCCGGCCACCGCAGTATGGCCGCCCTGACTTTACTGCAGAAACATATTCATCAGCGCGACCTCGCTGAACTGGTTGACCGTCTGGCGCCCATTTTGCTGGCCGGATACCTGTCTTCATCCCAGGTCATATCACTGGTACACTATATCGTGCAGGCAGGCGAAACAGCCGACGCCGAAGCCTTTGTACGCGAACTGGCACTGCGTGTGCCGCAACACGGGGACGCACTTATGACCATCGCACAGCAGCTTGAGCAGAAAGGTATTGAGAAGGGTATCCAGCAGGGAATCGAGCAGGGGCTCGAGCAGGGCATCCAACTAGGTGAACAACGTGGTATTGAAAAAGGCCGCAATGAAGGAAAACTGGAAGGCAAACTGGAAGGCAAGCTGGAAGTTGCCCGTACCATGCTCAGGAGCGGCATTGACCGCAGTACCGTGATGAAAATGACCGGTCTGACTGAAGACGACCTGGCGCAGATCCGCCACTGATTCTTCCCTCCTGAGAACGCGTTTACTGCCCGGATGAGGCAAAATACCTACCCGGCATTTCATTCTGAACCCCTTGTCTGTTCAGAACTCGCTTCTGGACAGACAAGGGGTTGGACAAGCCTGCTGCGCGTCAGCCTGTAGCCGTTAAATTCGTTCTTTCAGCATCGCCACCGCCTCGGCCCCCGGCATCTGGAACTGAACCCGGTGACGTGCCGCCACATCGAGCGCAAACACCTTCGTGTAGACCTCCGTTGAGCTCACTGACTTGTGGCCCATCAGGCTCTGCAGGACCTTCAGCGGAATGCCGGCATACAGCATGTGCATGGCGTAACTGTGCCGGAACGTGTGCGGTGTCACCGGTATCGAGAATGTGACGCCATCAGCAGCAGCTGCATCAACGGCTTCATTCAGCCAGGTGCGTACGGTACGGTCGGTAATCTCCCAGATGCGGGCCTTCTCGGTTCGGCCGGTCCGCTTGTTGCGACGCTCGAGAGGAATTTTCAGCGTGGCCACCATCATCTGCAGCTGGCTGACGTACTGGTGATCGGATAGCGGAACCAGACGATGGGCCTGATTGCCGGCGGGCGCTCTCCCGGCCGTTCTCGCCGCTTTTTCCGCACGCTGTTTGAGCGTGGCCAGCTGCACAAACGGATACGGCGGTGCCAGTGAAAAATCCCCCCGCGTCAGCGCCAGCGCTTCGTTAATGCGCGCGCCGGTGTTCCAGAGCGTCGCCAGCAGCATCTTGCGATGCAGATCGGGCACATAGTGGAGCAGGGCGCTGATTTCCGGCGCCAGCAGGTATTTCGGCAGTTCGTCCTGAACAAGGGCCATCTGGCGCAGGGCGAGGGCCGCGGGATAATCGATGGCCACTGGCAGCTGTAAGGAATGTCCCTGGTGAGAAACAGCCGGAAGGGATGACATTATCATGATGGTGTTCCTGCAGGGGCTGAATCATTATTACCGGACTGTTTCCGGATATGAAACGCTGCTATCGCGCGCTGATTAAGGATAGTTATCTTGGCCCGACGTTTACGCTCCTGCCGCCAGATCGACCAGAGAGCAGGCTGTGCCGACCAGGGCGTTGCATCGAGGCGGGTTGCAGGGAGTTGTGCGAGGTTTCTCAGCCGCCGGGAAAGAATAATTGTTTTCAGTCCAAGCCAGGCATACTGATAGCGACGCTCATAAAACGTATCAGAATAGTCAGGTGGATCATCATGTTCAGCTGCTGAACTGACAGCCCTGTCAGCACCGTTCTGCAATACGGGCAACTCGCGGATACGGTACATAAGATGGCGGGGCAGGACTCGCCAGTCACCTGAGATAGCACTAAGACTGAGGTCTTCCGGTACCACTGAAAACCGGGTAATACCGTCACGATCTTCATAACCGGCATCCGTGGCAACTCTTGCACAGTGCTCAGCGAAACGTTCAAGGTGGAAGACCAGCTCCGTGGTGATGTAAAGAAGTTCTTTCTGCTGTTTATCCTCAGACAGTTGCTGCTCATGGCGCAGTCGCTCCGCTGCCGCAGTCGCTTCTCGTTCCCGGGCGTAACGGTGATTCACCCTGCTCACCAGTAAAGCCACGCCGCCAGCCAGTACACCACCGGCTAGGGTTGATATCACCGGCATCCATGCAGAAAACCCCTGCACAACTGCTTTAACTTGTTCTGAATCTGTCATGACATCTGACATGATTGTTCCTTAATGTGAAATCACACCTTCTGTCTGTATTCAGCGGCCGGCAGCCAGCTCTTCAGCAAGCTTCACAAACCCTTTGTGCTCAGTCTGCAGGTAATGACTGTAAATCCGGGCATCACGTTCTGTCAGCCCGGATGAATTACCGGTGAAGTAGCGCTTCAGCACCGTAATACAGTGGCTGTAGGTATCGAGATCATATTCCCAGTCGCCCAGTTCGCCGGCCGCATCCAGTTCCTTGCGGAACAGTTCATACTTGCGGACCAGAATGTCGAGGCCGAGATTTGTAGCAGCATAAGTATTACTTTCACCAGGTGAAGAAATCGCGTTACGGATTTTTTCAAAAGCATAACTGAAATCATTTCTCTCATTGAATGCAGTAAACATGTCCTTTCCTCAGTTGAATAGTTAGCCGTGCAATTTTACCACACCTCAATCATCGTCAGATGAGTGCCACTCTGTTGAGAAAGTGACTTTCACAACAGTTAATTTCAAACACTGAAATAATAAGCAGCCATATAACCACGCCGTTAAATTACCGGATGCCCATTCCGACCTGATCCGACTTTTCTGTTATTCCGCAGTTTCCGGAAGTGTACCACGCACACGAAATAACCACATCGCCCTTTAATGGGGGTGATCGGGCGGTCACGGGGCAGGGGAGGGACACAACATATAGCGTCATCGTCAGCGGATGACACCGCTACATCTTGTGTTGCCGGGCTGCCGGGTGCCGGAGCGGTTGCGGCAGATCCGGAACTTGGGGTTTTCGGATCTCCGGTGCGGAGATGAAGTAAAAGAGACATTTCCGCTCATTAATGACATCATGTCATTTTAATATCTGAGTGCAAATTACATTAAAGTGGTGCATTCTTATTCAGATAATTACCACCCGCGAGAATACAGCATCATGCTCAGCCAGCTGACATTACGGTTTCCGAAAAAACTGATTGAGGGTCTCAAGTCCCGCGCCTCTGCGGAAGACACCTCGGTCAATGCCCTGACCGAAAAGCTCCTTGATGGCGCGCTCAGGAGCACCTCACCCGATGACGCCTATTTTGCCCTGCAGGCTGATCCCGTTGGCACTCGGGAGTCACTCTACCGCAAGGTGATCCGGGGTGAAACCTTCGGGCGACAGTCCCTGAAAACCGCCGAGTTGCGCTGGCTGTTTACCCAGGCGCATGCAGCCTCCCAGGCGGGCAGTGCGCTCATGAGCTGGCCGGTGATGGAGGCGCTGCTGGACATCACCTTTGGGGCGCTGGTTTACGCCGCAGAAAACGGGATTGCCGTGGACAAGCACTACATCCACCGGGCCTTTGATCTCACCGGACAGAACTACCGGGAAGAGACGGAAAGGTTCATGGCAGCCATACCGCACAACGTGGACTCGACCTGGGCTGAATTCCTGCTGCGCCCCCTCTCTTCCGACGCTCTGAACCTCACGGCCTTTCCGGATGAAGCGCTGTCCCGGATCTGCACGCCGGCAAGACTGAAACTCATCTTCCCGCTGGTCATCCGGGCGCAGAACCCGGACCAGAACGCGATGAAAGAATGGGCGGCCGCAACCGGACTGGTGACGGATGATCTCAGCCGGACGGCCACGGTGGCGGACATCTGTCTGCATCTGCAGGTCCGGGGGAACCGCTTTCCGCAGCAGCCCGGCACCCCATGGCAGGCACCGGCATTCAGCTTGTTCGTGAGCGCCGGCCGGGTATCACTGGCGCTGGGCTGGGACGTGTTCAGTGCACTGGTTCGCTATATGCAGGCCCGTGCGTGGCTCGGGGCCACGCACGCGTGGAACGCCCGTGACAGTCTGGTGTCGCTGTATTTCCCCCGAGGTGAAGGGGGAAGTGTGATACTGGGGCTGGACGGAACCCACATTTCCATGACGCCGGACGAATACCTGCAACTGGAGACGGCCCTGCTGACGGTGGTGACCGCACCGGACACGGCACCGGTACTGGCAGAGCTTCGCGCCCTGTACGGGGATCTGTGAGGAGATATGTATGTACAATAACCTGCCTGCTCTGACGGAAAGCATTCTCTGGGACGAAAAGCTTCTGGCAGCGGATTATGCCGCACTGAGTGAAGACGTGCTGCGGGACGCCCTTGAGGATTATCTGCGGGCGGTTAACGCACGTCGGGGTGAATGGCATGCTCCGGACGCGTCACCCCTCAGCCTGTGGATCGCCCGCCACGATCAGTTGGCACTTTACCGCCCGGGATTATTGTCTGCCGAACGCATTATTCTGACCGATGCCCTGGAAGAGGCTGCTTTGCGGTTGAACAGTGTGGATATAGCCTCTGCCACTGATCTTCTGGTACAGCATCGTGCTACCGACAGGCTCCGGGACATCAGAACGGGGATGGCGCAGTTTGTGCGCTTCGTGAGAGAACATTTTCAGCTGATCCAGGCCGGTTTCATTGCATTCTCCCCCAGTCATTCAGCCCGGGAGGAACAGCAGCGTAAGCTGCACCTGCTGGAAGATAATGCCAATCGTCACTTTCTCAGCGGGGTGATGCCCCCGGCCGTAGCCAGGCTCTATGAGCGCAGCGTGACAATACGGGGCGTTGAGCGCGTCAGTGACGAAGGCCATATGCGTTTCGTTTCAGAGAAAACCCTGCCGGGCGAAATCCTGCTGGAACTCCGGGATTGTCTGAGCCCCTATACGAACGGTCATATTTTCCAGCATCTCCGGCCCCTCACGGAAAATGAGGACGGTACGCTGACGGTGGAAATTACCCGCGGAAAGCCTGAAAACAGGAACAGCTATAACCGGTGGATCCAGGGCGTCACTAACCGCTGTATTTATTTTCATTACCGCGGCCTTCTGACTGATCTCAGCCAGTCAGTACAGACCGGCGCGTCGCTGGTCACGCGGTGTCCGCTTCAGGGGAAAATACTGGCAAAGCTCGATGCGCCCGGGCGACTTTCTCGCCGGATGCTGGAAGTTGACATTCCGTTTCTTCATAACCTGTCGCTTGAGGACATCTTCCGGATCCGCACCGATTACGAACCGAGTGTGACTGCGTTCAGGCGCACGCTGCGCGACGCGGCTCTGGATATGGAACAGGCCTCTGGCACCGAAGCCATCCGCCTGCTGCAGCAGCGTTTCCGGGAGCGTATCGCCGATGAGGGACTGGATGATCTGCGACAAAAACTGAGTGCCTGGAAACGGCAGAGCCTGCAAGATACCGCCCTGCTCGCCTTACCCGCTGTACTGGGATTCGTGGGTGCGCCGGCGGTTTCAGCACTGGCCACCGGTGCGGCCAGCCTTCTTCAGGCTGCACTGGGGGCCTACCGCAGTCACAGTGAGATTACCCGCCACCCTTCCTGGTTTCTGTTTCGCACCTCAGACAGAAAGCCCCTGAAAAGATGAGCGCCTCTGGCCATTCTCAGTAACTTTAGAATGTAACGGGAAAAATATACGTGGAGTGGGGGCAGCGCAGGACTTTTATAGACTGAGACCGGCTTAATGCTGGTCTCAGAGGTTAATATGCTGAACCGCTCAGGAACGGACTAACCGTGCTTTAAGTCTTGACTCAGAAGTCGTGACTATACGCCCCTTGCGACCAAGCGTACCTGTCTGCTTCAGTTCGGTAACGAGCTCTGCCCTCAGGGTCTCATGAATTGACTGATTGCGAGACATTTCCTGAGAGGTAAGCAGACGCGGAGTAAGACGCGTAATTTTACCGTTTGTGGGTTTCGAGTACATAAAAATTTACCTCCTCTCGAATGTCATCTCTGTATGTATAGTTTACATCAGCTGCATATTTCTTCAACAGGCGATGGTAGTAGCGCGCCAGTGTCTCCTTATAGGGAGCGGCGAACACGATGGTTGCCCCGGTGCGTTCAACAACATCTAAAATGGCTGCAGCGATGCCTTCAACAAAAAGTCTTTCAAGCTCTTCCTCGTTGTAATGCATATCGGTGTACTGATCAAATTTCTGATGGCCGCTGATTGAATAGAGAGCCTGAATATCAAAAAAATCCACCATCAAGGTGTTCTCGCTCAGTTCTGCCTCGGTGTAATAGCTGTCCAGATAGGGGACAAGAACCGCTCCTCCTCTGAATTCGACAATGTACTCACTCCGCAGTCCTCTCGGTTTATCCACGCTGACCAGATAGCGCAGGGGGTTCTTATCCGACGGAAACTCACGAACCTGTATTCTCATAAATAAACTGCCAGCCCAGAAAGTTATGATTTAACCAGAAGATTAAAGCAATCAATTCAAAAATGTCACCACCAGTCGTGTTCCGTCAGTCGGAGGCGTATTTCCGACTCTACTTTTTTCGGGTCTCCGGTGAAAAGTTAAGGAACCTAAGATAGGCGGTGCGTATCCATATGCCAGACATCTGCATATGCCACAGATATACATATGCCTTGCATTTGCCTATACTGAGCCTATGCGCACACCCGGTGCCTGGACACCATTCCGGATTTGCTCCACATATCCTTCTTTATTCGGGAGAGAAAATCATGAGAACCGTATCGATATTTAAAAACGGCAATAACCGCGCCATCCGTCTGCCCCGCGATCTGGATTTTGAGGGGGTGAGCGAGCTGGAGATCGTCCGGGAAGGGGACAGCATCATTCTGCGTCCCGTCCGGCCGACCTGGGGCTCGTTCGCGCAGATGGAAAAAGCAGACCCGGATTTTATGACGGAACGCGAGGACGTTGTCAGCGACGAAGGACGCTTTGACCTGTGAACAAAATGTATATGCTCGACACCTGTGTCTGCTCGTTCATCATGCGCGAGCTGCCGGAAGCCGTGCTGAAGCGCCTGGAGCAGGCGGCGCTGCGCGGCAATCGTATCGTTGTCTCGGTCATCACCTACTCCGAGATGCGCTTCGGTGCAACCGGGCCGAAGGCCTCGCCCCGCCACATTGAGTTGGTAGACGCGTTCTGCTCCCGCCTTGATGCCATTCTGCCCTGGGACCACGCCGCGGTGGATGCCACAACGGAGATCAAAGTTGCGCTGCGCCTCGCCGACACGCCAATCGGCCCGAACGATACGGCGATTGCCGGGCACGCTATCGCCGCCGGTGCCGTGCTGGTGACCAACAATACGCGGGAATTTGAACGGGTGCCGGGCCTGGTGCTGGAAGACTGGGTAAAATAAGTGCTTTTTACATACAGGACTTGATTAACGTGAGTGAACTGAAGATTGATAATCCAGCCCAGAGACTGCTGGATTTACTGGAGCAAGGAAAAAATTATAAGAGGGAAGATAACTGCCGTGTAGTCTGGCAACAGATACTGCAGGTTGTGGGAATGGAAGAACAGCATCTCCTTACCCGGTTGGCATTCGCAATGGCACTGCCAGGACGCATTATCCAGGTCAGAGAGGACAATTTTTCTTCCCTGCGTGGCAAATCCAGTCACTGGAAAAGTCACGTGGATAAAGCATTTGTCTCACAAAGCTTAAACAGCGCTTGGAGTACATTTCAGGATCAAATCGATGATCGTACACTTACCGAGCTTGGCATGTTGTCCGATTTGTTTGAAACCCGGGGAGCACATGCGGGTATAGAAGCAGAAGAAATCGATGCTCTGCTGGAGCGGATAACGCAACTGCGTAGCGAGATCCGGGAGAGTGAGCTTTCCGTTACGATGAAAACCCTGCTGCTGAAACAACTTTCGCAGATCCAGGAGGCACTGGAATCGTACAGTATTTCCGGTGTAGAGCCGGTTATGGACGCGGTTCAGTCAGCACTGGGTTTGGCTGTTCTTCATCCAGAATATCGTAATGAGATCAGCAAAGGCACTGGGAGTCAGTTCGGAGAGAAAATTTCTGCGTTGCTGACAGATACAGCCAGTGTTGTCACTATCGCAGGTGCCATGCCCATGATATCCGGCGCGGTGCATACAGCTCTGACCTATCTGAGCAAGTAACCATCACTGGCACCTGTGTCGAGGGTGCCATTTTGTTCCTGCCGCAGTCTTCGTTTCGCTTTGTCAGAAATATAATCACCTCTTCTTTTCGCCCAAAGTTGGGGTTTCGTCGAAAAAGTTCGACAGTTTCAGCAGTGCGTGCGCCCATTCGGTAGGCATAATCGATAACTCTTCGACGCATGCCACTTGGGTGGTGCCGGTGATTATCCAGGCCACGTCATTATGATTGTCCACGGTTCGTTATCCTTCGCGTATTGACCAAGGCCGGTTTCGCGAATCGAACGATTCGGATATTCCCTTTCGGCTAGCGCTCTTCCTGCTGATAGCGGGTGACCCAAAGCCTGCTTATCCATAGAGCACAGACGATGATAAATTCACTCGTCAGGAGCAAATTTGGCTCCGATCGCCACCGGATGCATCCCGCCAGCGTAAGGGATTATCTGGTACGATACCGAGTTACCCATCCGATTTTCTTTGGTCGTGTTGCTCAACAAGCGGATTGTACCTGGGTCCAATTTTTCGCCACTTTTTGTTCCGTATCGATAGTGTACTGGTTAATCTGCATGGTGCTGGTACGCGGGCCGCCGGCGGTATTCGGCTTCACTTCCTGGTCCATCGCCGCCTGCCTGTTATTCTCGCCGTCGAGATCGAGACGGAAGCTGTAGATATGCTGATGAGTGGTTCCGACTATGTTAAGGTCGATCAACGCCCCGTCGCGGGTATCTTCTTCGAGTGGGCGTTTTGAAACTGACATTGACCGACTTTGCCCGCTTGCTGACACCGCTGTAATTCGGACAGCGCAGCGGAACGCCCATCAGGGTAAAAATGGAATCAATGAAGCCCTGTACAGCCGCAGATTCAGCCGGAACACGCGTTCAATCACCAGAACGGTAGTGATGGCTATGTCAGAATAGTGCTAGGGTCTTTCGCGCGCTGAAGGCGGAACTTTCTCATATCACGCCTTAATTGCTTCGTCGTCCAGCCAAAAAGTTATGGAGCCACGGTTTATAAGCGCTTTGTTATAGATGTGCCAGTTGGCGATGCTGGACTTCCGCTTAGCCGCAGTGCTGCCTGTGTTGTCAGGGAATGTATGATCTGATCCTCCAACTCAGCAAAATTTCGATTTATTCAACAAATCCGTTTTTTAGATAAAAACAACTACTTTCTGTCAAAATAAGTTAATACGAATTCAATGTCATTGAACTTTAACGTTGATAAAAAATGACTTTAATGTAAATATTCGTATGACTATAGCCAAAATTTAATGGCTACAGTCCAATTGAAGAAAAAAAGTAAGAACGCAAATCAATGCAAATCCGTTTTATGCGGCACCATCTTCCATGGTTTTACTGAATGTTTTTTGGTACTCAGTTTTTTAGATAACCTTTTCTTACATTACTGATGAAGTTTTGCATCTTTAACTTAATGATTTCATCTTTTTCTTCTTCCACTTCTCTGACCACATTATTAAAAATCTTCCCTGCATTCACCACCCCCAGTCTGTTCATTATTTCAGCAAAAAAAATTACGGTCATTTTGTCTCGCCATTGTTGTTCAATATCATTTTCAAAAACCATGCATACCTCTTTTAATATAT
>OAUX01000600.1_pt1 | contig 14345 bp, 12 predicted proteins | sample 1501311 | NCBI WGS metagenome assembly OAUX01 (sample SAMEA2580066, study PRJEB22360) | human gut metagenome | reverse complement strand
ACACTTTCATCCCCTCAGTGATTGGTTCGCTAATGATTTTGTAAATATCATTAGAAATCTGGCTCCAACGCATTTGCGCTTGCAAATAAGCAGCCGCTGCAGCATTTTCTTGAATTTGAGGCATCAATTCCTCTTGTTTCTTTTGCAATTCATCAGCTTCTGGTGCACCAGACAACTTTGCGTATTCCCATTGCATTTGTTGTGCCATAAATGTGCGTACCAACGCCGCTGCTACTGCATCAGCTTTCAAAGCTTCTTGAGCTGCCATTAACTCTTTGTACTCTTCGGATTCACGCATAGCGTGAGCTAAATCATGAGCTTTATCGTAGTTCATAATATCCTCCTCTAACAACACCTGTCGAAATACTACCTCTCATGTAGATTGGGTAGGATTTCTAACACATATTTATTGTATATATCTCAATGGTGAAAGTATATTTATTTAGGTTGAATCCAGTTGCCTTCGGCTTTAAGATCTGGATAATCAAGTTGACGCATAGCTTCATAGGCAATAATGGCTACTGCGTTAGATAAGTTTAAAGAACGCGCCTCATCTACCATTGGTATGCGAATGCATGTTTCTTCAACACCTTCTAATAAGCTTTCAGGCAAGCCTCTTGATTCAGGGCCAAATACGAGCATATCCCCGATTTCATACTTTACCTCGGAGTGGGTATGCTTTGCTTTTGTAGTAGCGTAGAAATATCTACGATTAGGATATTTCGCATACAACTCTTGAATATTTTCATGTACCTGTACATCTACCAAATGCCAATAATCGAGACCAGCTCGTTTCACGTGCTTATCGTCGATAGAAAAACCAAGTGGTTTGATAAGATGTAGGGTCATATGATTAGCTGCGCATAAACGCGCTATATTTCCTGTATTGCCAGGGATTTCTGGCTCATAAAGTACTATTTCCATTTTCGTTCCCCTATTCTTTATATCTATATTATTCTACAAAGGAACGCACAAAATGTCCACTTTTCCCGCCTTCTTTTTCTACGAGGTATGTAGGTCCCATAATCATGCCTTTATCAATGGCCTTACACATATCGTATACGGTGAGCAAGCCCACTTGTACAGCTGTAAGGGCCTCCATTTCAACGCCCGTTTTTCCAGTAGTCTTAACGATGGCACGTACCTTGACGGCCTTGTTATGATTTTCATCAGTGCAAGCAGGGCTTTCACCATCTACTAAAGAGCAGTGAACCTCAACCTTTGTGAGCGCTAATGGATGGCAAAGAGGAATGAGATTGCTCGTTTGCTTAGCCCCCATAATAGCAGCTAGTTGCGCAACACTAAGGACATCGCCCTTTTTTATAGTACCTGCAGCAATGCGCTCATAAATTGCATCATTGATTGCTATGAATCCTTCTGCGATAGCTGTGCGGGATGTGATATCCTTATCGGATACGTCCACCATCCAAGCATTACCATCTTGATCAAAATGTGTTAAATCCATACTATATCCTTACTAATTATGCATAAATTATCATCAATAGTTTTATTTTCATTAGTTATATTATACAATAGAATTAAGATTTATATGTATAAGGAAGGAAGTGTTCCTATGAAAACAAAACTAACTTATTTCGGTCATGCTTGCTTTATGCTAACACGCGGTGATGTGTCCATGATTTTCGACCCATTCTTGACAGGTAATACATGGGATACCGCAAAAAAAGAAGATATCAAATGCCAATATATCTTTGTCAGCCATGGTCACGATGACCACTATGGCGATACAGATTTCATTGCTAAAGCAAATGATGCGCTCGTTATCTCTACTGCAGAGGTAGCTGGTAAAGCAGCAGCTGCTGGTTGTCGTACACACGCTATGCATTTAGGCGGTAAATTCGACTTTGAATTCGGTTCTGTTCGCATAGTTCCAGCCTTCCACGGTGCTGGTATCCCTGGTGGTCATGCAGCAGGTTGTATCGTAGATTTCTATGGAGATATTGTATACTTCGCAGGTGATACAGCACTCTTTAGCGATATGAAATTGTTGAATCGCTTTGGCGATATTGACTACGCTTTACTTCCTATCGGCGATAACTTCACGATGGGCGTTGAAGATGCGGCTCTTGCTGCTTCTTATGTAAAAGCGCGTATCTCCATTCCAATTCACTACAAAACATGGCCTGTTATCGACCGTGAACCAGGTGTATTTACAAGCTTAGTTGAAGGCAAATACAATCAAACATCCCTCATTATCGATCCAGGTTCCTCGATCGAGCTCAATAGCTAAAATAACAAATAACATCTACGTAGAAATGACGCAATTCTAAGGAATTGCGTCATTTTTATATGCTTTTATAAACGCTTCTCTAGGTTAAACCAAAATATATCTGTGCTCACCTTTATAAAGTAGCCTAAACCTCTTGGTTAGCCATAGAGAAGCCACTACGACTAGACATACGTACAAATTCATCTATATCTTGTGTTTCATCTACACCCACATAACCTAGTTCACGAACCATGCCATAGGGATTATGAAGAGATAGTTGAGGATTTTCCCCTGTAAGAACCCATAAAACCTTATACCCTTTCGGAGCCTCTCGTAATCGTTCCTCGCCTTTGCCATCCGTGAAGTAAACCAATAAATCCACACGGTTTTGATTGGCTAAAGAAAATACTGGTGAGAAAGCTGTTGCACCGCGCACATCAAGGCGAGGCTTTACATCTTTTACTGATTCCATCGTATAAGTACGGCGCACCTCATTATCACATTCTACAACGGTGATGCGATGGTTATAGGCATGTACAATTTGCAGTACTTGTTCTAAGGCGTTCGTAAACTCTGCATCGGTAATACTACCACTCATATCGAGAGCAACCCATACATTAGCTTTATGTTGACGCAAGGTACCAGACAACTCCAAGCGTTCAGGTTGACGACGATTGCGACGCATCGTCGTTTTTTTGTACCCACTTGCTACCTTGCCCATGAGCTTTTTAAGGTAGAAATACCACGGAAGAGCACGACGTGTCTTTTGGAAGGTATCGATGAGACTCTTCACATACCCTTCCATATCACCTTTTGAGGCTTCGTTGATATAGCGCTCCGTAATTTGGTCCATCGTATCCGTATCAATGGAATCAGATTCATCCCAAATATCATGGCTAGTTTGAGGGTCAAACTCCATAGCTACAGCTGTATCAGAATTATCTACAGGTACAAAGAGTTCAGGCTTTTCCTTCATCGCCTTATCGATGGCCTTGGCGTAATACTCAATGGTACGGAATCGTTTGAGCATCAATCCAAAACGTTCATTAACATTGGCTACAGTAACCGCATCACGATCAACATGTTCTAAGTAGTCATTTACAACCATATCCATCGCCATATGTACGGCCGTTTTATTAAAGCTTTGACTCAATGTTTTTACGCGCATCAAATGTGCAGAAATAATATGAAGAATTTCACGCTTAATGCCATCTTTCATAACATCTGGTGGCTGGCGTAGTAAGATAAAAGGATTTACATATAATACATAGCCACCTTGTTTTAAGTTAATACCGAAGGCACTGGTCATATCAAAACGAATACGATGAGCCATTTGTAAATAGAAGTAACCAAAGAATTGGTCCTCTTCAAGGAGTAAGCTATTTACATCATGCAAAATATTCCATAATCGTTGCTCAAAGGCAGGTGTCATCACGGCTTGTTGCATTATCGCAAAATCGGTGCCTTCAATTTGTATCTCATCTAAGGCACGTCCTATGGTCCCTATATGACTGTCTGACATATTGTGATTCATCAAGTCCGCCGCTATGCGTTCTGGTTCCATGCTATGATGTTGTGCTTCATAACTATCTACATAGGCTTCGTAGGCAGCATAGATTTGTGTGTACAAGGCCTCTGCTTCACGATGAATACGTTCCCGTTTTGCATGCCAACGATCGAGAGCCTCGATCGCCTTCTCATCATAGGAACCTGTTTTCTCCCACCCGTCTATATGAGTGAGTAAATCAGAGGCGTCGCGAATATCATCTTTATCTAAATTTCGTTGCATTATTCCACCTCCTTTTTCGTTTAACATCAGATTTTATGTATATCATGTTTTATATATTGGTTATTGTATCCCCAATCATTCGCTAAATTTCTTTGTCCATATAGACAGCTTCATTTAATTAACTATGGAGCAGAACTATTTTTGTGCTTCAAAGAAGGTATCGATGAACAAGTCATCTTCAATCGCATAGGCATATACCCGTTCATAAGTGTTTCGTAAATCTTTCATAACTGCTACGCGTAGATCACCAGGATACAATGTAAGGAATTCAATGAAGTGATGAACTTCTTCGGCATTGCTATTGCGGTTTAAACGATGCAACATATTTTTAGCCGCTACGTATAAGCGTGTTGGACTTTCACCTTTAACCTGTTCAGCCATAGACATAATGGCTCCTGGCTTTTGAACTGCCGCCAATACATCATCAAAGGTAATAAGTGGTTCTTGGTCTGACTCGATAAAGTTTACAAACGCCTCAGCAATGAGTTTACCTACGTTACCGCGGATAACATTCATAAATACATCGCGACTATAGGCTGAATCTTCTTGGTTTTTATAAATCGTATACAGGCTAGATACGCGTTCAAAGGAGCGTGGTGTCGCATCAATATCATCTTCATGTCGTTGATTTAAATACTCTGGATAGGAAGAAATGAATTCGATAACTTTTTCCTCAATACCAGCACTTATAGCCCAGTCAATCCATTGCATATAATCAGCATTCATATAAAGCCATACAAAACGATTTTGTTGCGCCGGGTCCATGTCGATAGTTTGGTAGTCAAAAGAATCCTCAGGGTTCATAGCGGCGATGATACGCACTTGATCACTTAAAGAGAAGCCATTGATTTCACGATTCAAGATAAGATTCATTAACTCCTGTTGTACTGCATGTTCAGCACGGTTAATTTCATCGATAAACAGTAATACTTGACGACCTTTATCCACAGCTTGAGCCACATGCTCCAACGTATGATGTACAGCATACACTGTAGTCTTTACAGAGTGTGTGTTACCACGACCATCTGTATGTGTTACAGATTCTACAGTTGGCAAACCACCAATTTCACCTTCTTTTAAAAGATTTCCATCAATGGTTACCAATTCCCAGTCATGCACAGTAGCTACGCGTGCCGCAAGGGATGTTTTACCAATGCCCGTTTCACCAACGAGCAAAGGCACTTGATTAGCGGCAAGCACTAATTCTACACTTGCCATTGTATCTATAAAGTTCATTGTGTCTCCATTTCTAATACTTCAAATATTCACTGACTGCAATTTTCTTAACAGCCCTAGTTCCATAAGCGTCTATAAGTGACAATAAGTCGATATGCCATTTAGATTGGCGACCACCGATAGCTTGGTTGTTAATCAATTCACGAATATAGTCTTCATCAGCTGTATCACTAGAGATGGCACTAATGATGATCGATTTAATTTCGTCCACAGTGACACCTAAATTATTTGGTATATACCCTAGTGTGGCAGCACTTACACCAAATAGGTGCAATGCCAAGTCCTTTGTAAGCTTTGTAATTTGTCGCATTGCTTGAGAATCTTGTTTAACTGCTGCTTCTAATACGGCTACGCTAGGCTCATCAATATAACGTAATGCCAAGTAATTCTCTTTAACCGCTTGCAATTGTACGGCTTCACTAGGCTCCTTAATATATTGCAAAGCATCGTAGTTGGACTTTACAGCTTCTAACTGCAGTGCTTCAGATGGATTTGCAATATAGCGAATAGCCCACCCAGATTGATCGAGTGCACATTGAACAACTGCATCAGATGGGGTATCGATATATTCTAAAACAGCCCAATCTTTTTTCACCAAGGACTGTAATAGTTCTTCTGTAGGATGTTCCACGAATTGTATGGCTCGTGGTGATTGTGAAAGCGCCGTTTCAATAACCTTTTCAGTAGGTTCTTTAATGTATTGCAACAACATACCATTTTGAGCTACGCAGGTAAGTTGCATTGCTTCTGTAGGGTTTGGAATATTCCGAATTCCATGGGGGTTATTGGTCAGCGCCGTTATGTATTGTTCTTCTGTCATACTAACCTTCATTTCTATCTAAAAAGGCCATACGAATACGTATGGCCTATACTGAATTCTATTTTTATTGTATCACATTTTTTCGATATAATTATATCTCTTTCGTATACTTACTACACCGTTAATGCATCTAAATCAGAATTATTCCCAATTACTAATAATTTATCATCTTCACCGAGAATGGTAATTGGGTTTGGTGGAACTTCTAAATCTTCACCGCGTCTTATACCTACTGCATTAAGATTATATTTCTCACGCAAATTAGAATCCTTTAAGTTAGACCCCACCAAGAATGTTGGCACCTTAATTTCTATGAGACTAATATTTTTAGATAGTTGTAAATAATCCATCACATGGTCTCTAGTTAAAAACTGTACGAGGCGTAATGCCATATCGTATTCAGGGTAAATCACTTGATCTACACCTATTTTATGAAGCATTTTGCCTTGTATATTATTTTCAGCCTTGGCCACAATTTTAGGTGCATTTAATTCTTTAAGAAGCATAGCTGTCATTAAATTAGCTTGAAGATTTCCACCTATAGCCACAATAACCATATCAAACTGGCTTAGGGCCAATTCTTTGATTGCCTCTTCATCAGTTGTATCTGCAACTATAGCATGTGTTATAAATGGCGAAATTTTCTGTACAACTTCTGGATCAATATCTACACCTAATACCTCATGCTCCATGGAAGCTAACATCTTGGCAACAGTGCCACCAAATTGACCAAGACCTATTACTGCTATCGTTTTATGTTTCATATATGACCTCTTTTATATTCAATCTAATCTATTTTTATAACAATACACGCTCTTCTGCATAGCTAATTGGTTTAGTCGGTGCCGTTCTTAGCGCCCAAGTACCAATAACAGTCATAACCCCTACACGACCTGTAAACATGACAAGCATCAACACCCATTTACTACTTTCAGATAAATTAGGTGTAATACCCGTTGTAAGACCTACGGTCCCAAAGGCAGAAGTTACCTCAAAAAGCAGTCGAATAAAGTCATATGGCTCATCCCAAGCCAAATAACAAGTAGCAAATAAAACAAAGAGGATAGATAAAAAGATTATCCCATTTGCCTTAAGTACAGTAATCAGCGAAATACGACGTTCAAAAACCTCTGTATCAGGACGGTTATTAAATAATGTACGCGCTGCTAGAAAAGCGACGGCAATAGTACTAATCTTAACACCGCCCCCTGTAGAGTTAGGACCTGCCCCAATAAACATAAAAATGATGGTAATAAACAGTGTAATTGGATGTAAATCATTATAATCTACAGTTGCAATCCCCGCTGTACGAGGTGTAATCGATTGAAACAGAGATGCCATGACCTTGTTCCATATAGGTAAAGGGCCAAACGTTTTGGGATTCGCCCACTCAACCCCCAAGAAAATAATCGTCCCTAAAAGGATGAGCGCCGTTGTACCAACTAACATTATTTTTGTATGTAGTTTTAAATCTACAAATCGTCGTAGCTTGCGATGCGACCAAATATCAAAAGTTGCAAGATACCCAAAACCACCTATTACAATAAGGGCCATTGTATTCATATTAAATAATACATCGCCCACCATAGCATAAGGTAGATCATTATCAAAGAATATAAATCCTGCATTACAAAAGCTAGAAATAGATTGCATAATCCCCGTATATAAAGCAGCATCACCAATATAGGGATATAGCTGAATAGTATAGATAATGCCCCCAATTATTTCGACACAGAAGGTATAAATGGTTAGCTTCTTCGTAATGTGTAGAAGCCCTTTCATACCATCTTGCCCTACATCCTCTGACAAAAGCACGCGATTTTTCAGACCTACCCGTCGCCCTAATACTAGAGCAATAATAGTGGTAAAGGAAACAATCCCCAAACCACCTAATTGGATAAGGATTACCATGACGATTTTGCCAAACAAGGACCAATGATGATAGGTATCTACTGTTGACAATCCTGTTACAGAAACACAAGATACTGCGGTAAAAGCTGCATCTACAAGCGTTGTACTATGACCTTGAGCATTTGATATGGGCAACATGAGTAATATCGTCCCTATAGTCATGGTAGCCAAAAAGCTAAGGGCTAATAGGCGATAAGGATTTTGTTGCATATATTGCTGAACTTGATTTTTTGAAGTATTTTTCCACATAACTATAGTCCTATCCTATTAGTTCCTGCACTGACTTTAACGTTGGTAGTGGACTGCGCCCGCCTATGCCTTGTGTATTTAAAGAAGCTACTGCAGATGCAAAAATAGCGGCCTTCTCTAAATCGGAATGTGCACAAGCTTTGAGCAATTCTACAGCATGTATAGATGCACGGTCATGCTTAGTCGTCGAAGTTGTGTCTTGCCCCTTCATATGATTAATTGTATGTACTAAATTAGCTAGAAAAGCACCATGAAAGCTATCCCCAGCCCCCGTTGTATCTACTACGGTAGATTGAGTAAATGGTTCACATCGATAAAATGTTCCATCAGGCCAAACAAAATAACTACCATTTGCACCATCCGTAACACCTGCAATACATGCACCTCGTTCATGAATGATACGACAAGCCTCTTTTAGATTAGTTGTGCCCGTATATTTTTCAGCATAGTCTCGAGCTACGATAACAATGTGACTGGCTTCTGTAATAGGCTTCATGTCTTCATCGTAACGCTGAGCACCACCATCTAAAGAAATAATAGTGCCTACCTCTTTTGCAACGGCCATAGCAGAGCGCATGAGTTGGCGATGTCGACCATTGATATGCATAATATAGGCAGATCCTATCAGCTGCTTATGGGTATCTAAAAACTCAGGCTCAATTGCAGTAGACCGTTCAAAAAATACAGCACGCTCACCAGTACTCTGCTTTACGAGGATTGTTGCCACACCACTGTTAGCACCGCTTTCAACTTGAATTGCCTCTGTATTAACATTGTATTTTTCAAAGTCATCTAATATATGACGACCTACCATGTCATCACCAATGCTATCAATCATAGCGGTACGGGCACCATATTTTCCTGCCACCGCTAGTGCTGTAGCCACTGGCCCACCACCATCTGTAGTAGACGATACGACTTGTTGTACCTCACGGCCTGTAGGATAATGATCGACGACGATAAATCGATCTAATGTACTGGCACCTATGCCAACAATATCTATATGTTTTTGAGGAAATGTACTCATACTAATCTCCTAACTCCGAAAACATAACTATTCATACAACAATATTACTTCTTATAGTTACAGAATACCTTTCACCTTATAAAAAGTAAACCCCAGACCATAGTCTGGGGCTACTTTGTACTACAAAGTGTACTGTATGTCACGTAGTTTGTCTTATTTAGTATATGTTGTGTGTGAGAAAGGTTGTTAGATATAAGGTGTAATATAACAGGTTAAGACATCATACGTTCCATCATATATTCAATTTCATCAGCACTCAAATTGTACATAGCCTGCACCATTCGCTCTGCTGACTCACCAGATGCACCACTTTTGGCAATTTCTGCTTTTGCCTTAGCTATAAGGGCTTCCTTGCGTTGTGCTTCGGAATCTTCATCTGTTGGTACGGAAATATTAGCTTTACCTTGACCAATACCACGTACCTCTTGGTTAGGATTATCTTTAGACGTTGTTTTCGTATCTTGGGCGGCCACCGCTTCCATAGCGAAGGAGTTTTTACCAGTCATGATATACTCCACAGCCTCCAAGGTACTTTGTGTAAGATTTACCGTCCAGAATTCACCAGCTGCAGTCAATTTATAAAGTAACCCATTGTAAGCTACAAGACCACGTTCTTCCCATAATTTATAGAGCCAATTTAATTCTTCTAGTCTTGGATCTGGTGTTACCAAACTCATAATATTGAGGAACCCTTGTTCAAGTTGGCTTACAACTTGATTTACGATAGGTTGTAAATCGCTTTGTTTCATAAGAGCCATAAATGGTTTTTCACCGCGACTAACCATATCTTCGTATGGCTTTAATGCACGATGTAACATCATACCATAGCCATCGACATTACCACCGGCACCGCTACCAAATGGGAACATAGGCACGCCCGCTTTAGCCAAGATATTATACAGGCTACGTTCACGATTATTAGCACTCCAGTGAGCTGCGCTTAATCGGCGATAGGAACGCTCATCAAGGTACTTACGACCGAATTTGAACATATCCCCTTGCATTGCTGTTGTCGCAGCAGCTGGCACCTTACCTTTTGCAATGTCTTTATTAAGATCACTACCATCAAATACGTTTAATTGATATAGGTCAGCACCATCTACGCCAGAGCTTACTAAATCAGCTAGATCTTGTTCCCAAACCTCCATAGTTTGACCAGGCAAACCATAGATTAAGTCGATAACAACAGAACATTGACCATAGGCTTTCAACGCAGCCAACCGTTCTAATACGGTTTCTTTCGTATCTAGACGGCCTACCATTTGACGAACTTCTGTGTTGAAAGATTGTACACCGATAGACATGCGGTTTACGCCGTTTGCCATCCAAACATCGAGATTTTCAGGAATCAAATCGTGAATACGGCCTTCTAAGGTAAGCTCGTAATCGTTAGCTAGTGGTAAATATTCTTTAATTGCTTTCAACAATCGTTCAGAGTTTGATGGAGATAACGATGTTGGTGTGCCTCCGCCGATAAATACGGCGTGGATTAATCCATCTTTTAATCTTGGACGCTCACTAGCTAGTTTTAACTCGCTAACAAGACCATCAATATATTGGTCCTCTACACTTTGACTCGTACCATTTTGGAAGAAGCCACAATATGTGCATTTAGTCTTACAAAACGGAATGTGAATATAGGCGCATTGCATTTCACCCTTTTTAGGTGTGCCATTCATTAAGGTATCCCAAACGGCTTGTGTTTCCTTTGGCGAAACTAAGGTACCATTTAGCCCTGCATGAACAACCCGTTTATGAGGGAATGCACCACTCATCGGATTATCGCATTCTAAACCTAATTGTAGATTGCGTTGTTTCTCCGGAATGGATTCAAAGAAACTTGCTAAACTCATACTCCAATCCCCTTTCAGTTTAGGCTTGCAACTTTGCAAGTACAGATTTTGTAAATTCTTTTGCATTTGCAAAGTCTTGTTCATCTGGATGCGTTTCAGCCGCTTTATGTAATGCATCGCGTTCAGGGCTTTGACCATGAGCAGATCCAGGTGGGAACATTTTATACATCATTTCGATGACTTTTGGATCAATTTTACCTTGGCATACGAATCCATCTACAAGGGACTCTTTATTTTGTAGTAATTCAGATGCTTTATCAATACTTTCACGAGCATGATCAGAATCTGCATACATACCTAATGTGGCAAAGAATACGATGTTAGGATTTGTTAAGGTTTCAATCAATTTTGCAGCCTCTTTATTTGCTGTACCACGGTCTACCCAGAAACCTACGAAAACAGTGTCATAATCAGCTAAATTCTGAGGCGCTTCTTTTACAGGAACGCAAAGTGTACCTTCAGGCATTACAGAAGCCATTGCTTCCGCCACCCTTTTTGTATTTCCCGTGAGGGAAGAATATAAAATAATGGATTTCATAATTAGCTCCTTTAATTCTTGGATGAGTATATTACTAAAATAGATCTATTACATAGATACTTTTATTCTTCCTCATCATCAGAGGATTCGTGACCTCTAAACTCAACTGGTACCTTGATATCGATATCTTCGCCTGTTGGATTTTTATATGGTGTTGCGGCCACTACGGCAGACATTGCTGCATCATTGAATATTTCATTTGTAGAATATATGATACTTTGTCCAATAAGACTACCATTTGTATCAAGTGTTACTTGTACAGTCACATCGCCTTGTAATTTTCTTTTTAAAGCCATGGAAGGCATTTGTGCATTGTCTTGCACTCTTGCACGGAATCCCTCCGTATCAAAGGCCGCTTTCACTGTACCATGACCGTCACCTTTACCAGTGCCGTCACCCTTACCATTCCCCTGACCTTGGCCATCACCATTGCCAGTGCCATCACCTGTACCGTTTCCACCGCCAGAGCCGCCACCATGTCCGGGGCCGGAACCACCTGTGGAATTATCACCAGAGGTATTACCTTTATATTCGCCACCTTTTTTGGCTACATCTACTGCATCAGGAATATCTGTTGTAGGAGATGGATCTATATTCGCTACAACAGCCTTTGTTCTTGCCGCCACTTCATCAGCTGATAGCGGTTTAGGGAATAGGTCAGATCTATTACCGCCTCCACCACCTGCATGACCACTGCCGCCATCATCGAGCACACTTTGTGTGAGGTCGATTTCATAAGTTTCCATGTCTTGAATTGCTGGAACCACTACAAAAAAGATTACGGCAATAAATAGAGCAATAAGATGAACTATGGCGGATATAATGGCTGCTTTTTTCCATGATATGCCTAGTCCCATAGTTATCCTTTCTGTTCAGCTGCAATAGCCAAGCGTTTAACACCAGATTGTTTTAGCATATCCATAATCGCTACTACTTGACCATGAGCTGCACGTTTGTCGGCTTGTAAAATAACACTAGCGTTAGGATTTTCTTGAATCCGCTGTTTAATCATAGCTTCTGCTTGATCAATACTCATTGGATTGTTATCAATTGTAATATGCCCTTCCGCATCAAGTGTAAATACAACTGGTAACTGAGCTGGTGCAGATGCACTCGTAGCTTGTGGTAATTGTACAGATAATGCTTTTTGAGCTACTGTTTGTAAGCTGTTCATCATGAAGAATACCAACAAGAAGAAGATAATATCAATCATTGGGATAATCATGAATTCAGGCTTTGTTTTCATACGAAAGCTTTGTAAGTTCATAATTATTTCCACCCTTCTCGCTTAGCACTAACGATGCTAACACACATACCTTCAATTTGATTAATAATAGAATCTAAACGATGGCTAAAGAATGTGTACACAATAAATGCCATGATGGCTACACACAAACCGGACGCTGTAGCGATGAGGGCCTCACCTACACCACCAGTGATAGCAGATGCTCCCGCACCGGAGTCGAGGATACTGAAAGAACCAATCATACCTGTTACTGTACCTAATAGGCCCAATAATGGAGAGATTGTAACGGTAGCACTGAGATAGTCCATATATTTACGGAAGCCTACTGCGTCTACGCCCATTTGGTCAGCAAAGGCTGTTTTCATAGCTTCCTCGCTAGAAGCATTATTTAAACCTGCTTCTGCAATACGGCTCGCAATAGATGGGTTTTCTTTAATTACTTTATCGATTTCTGTCCAATTTTGTAATTTTGCTAGTTCATTGACTGCATGGGTAACAACGAAAGTTTTACCGGCATATTTGTGATAGTAGAAAGCTCGTTCTGCAGCGATAGCGATAACCATGAAAGACAAGAGTAATAATGGATACATTACATATCCGCCGCTATGAAACAAGTGAATGACATAATTTAAGTTTTCCATATTAGTAACCTTTCTGCCTGTTTACAGACTGAACATTAGAACCTGTAGGTCCCTTGAATTCTTGTATAATCGCCTAACTTAAAGCTTTCACTACCATATAAAGTATCTCGTTTATTAGTGCCCTTCGCATCGAATGTGTAGAATGCTTCAAGGAGTAAATCCTTGCGAGGTACATAGCCAGCACCGAATGTAAAGCTGCGTATACCGTCGAGATAACGATCCGGTACTGCGCCAGTACCATTGCCACCAAAGAAGGAGCCATGTTCAAAGTATTTGTAATCGATGAACGCATTCCAAGATTTAGGAATATCTAGGTCGGCACGACCAATATCTAGACGAGCCATCCAGAAGTGTGGTGTACCACCCATTTGATGACCTTTAAGAGCAAAGTCGGCTGTGCCACGTTCGTGTTGGTATACAGTGTTACCATTTAAATAACGACCCAAGTTGGAACGGTTTTGACCGTAATCAACGGTAACAGATGCATTAGCACCTAACTGATATTTAGCACCGATACCGAATACATGAGCTACATTGGAGAAGCTATGTTCATCATTACCGTTGCCATTTGCATTTAGGTATGTATGCGTTTTACCGCCAAAGGAGCGTAAATACCACGCTTGTAACCCAAGACGAGAGCCTATTTGTTTCTTGTATTGAACAAAGGCAGCTTTATCAATAGCTGGTACAGTATCTTTTTCAAGAACCACACCTTCTGTACGAATCAAGTTACCAATGATCTTACCAATCGCTTCACGTGGTAATTTGTTTTCAGACTCTGCATCATGTACAACCTTTTCAAGAT
>OAUX01000592.1_pt1 | contig 14644 bp, 2 predicted proteins | sample 1501311 | NCBI WGS metagenome assembly OAUX01 (sample SAMEA2580066, study PRJEB22360) | human gut metagenome | reverse complement strand
ACACTCATATATTAAATTTTGTTTAACAAAATAAAGGTTCTGACAACAAACCTTGCTGTTTATGATAAAAACATGAAGAAAACTATTTACAACATTTTCGATATATGATATTCTGTTCATGACACAAAATGAAAGAAATATGAAAGATACTCAGAAAGGCGTAAAGGTATGGGAAATTTAGGCTTTTTGTTCTTTTGTATTTTATTGATTTAATTATAAGGATTGTAATTGTGTCTAGTTAAGAAAGGGGTTCATAGTAATATGAATAAAATCTTTAAAGTTGTTTGGAGCAAAACTAAAGAGTGCTACGTAGTAGTTTCCGAAGTTGCAAAAAACAATGGTGGTAAGAAAAAAGCTCTAGCTAGCGTGTTAGCTGGTTTGGCTATGGTGGCTGCTACAGCAGGTACACCTGTACAAGCAGATGGTAATTATGGTGGTAGTGCTGTTAATATCACTCCTAATGCTTATAATGGTTCTAATAGAACATCTCCAAACTCTGTTGTAGTTGGTTACCAAAATAATACAACTGGTGGTAGCGGTAACGGTCATATTATTTATGGTGCTAACAATGTGGCGAATCAAGATTCATCTATGGCTCTTGGTAACCAAAACATAGCAACTGGTCCTGCAGCATCTGCTATTGGCGTAGGATCTCAGGCAACTGGTAGAAATACTATTGCTGTAGGTAATGTAGCAAAAGCTAGTAATACAGATAATATCGCTATTGGTACATATTCTGAAGCATTAACTAGTGGTCAAGATGCATATGCTCTTGCAGTGGGTTCTTATTCAAAAGCTAATGCTCATATGGCAGTTGGTATTGGTGCAATTGCTAAGGCAACGGGTAGTGAATCTACAGCAGTTGGTGCTGGTTCTACAGCAAGTGGTGCTAATTCTACTGCTCTTGGTGCTCGTAATACTGCATCTGGTCTTCGCTCTGTTGCTATTGGTAAAGATAATAATGCTACTGCAGAAGATACTATTGCAATGGGTAAAGCCAATACTGCAGCCGTTGGTGGTGCTGTAGCTATTGGTATGGATAACGTTGCAAATTCTACATTAAATGGTGGCCGTGCTGAAGGTAACTCCATGGTTGCAATTGGTAAAGCGAATAAAGCGACCAAAGAAGATACTGTAGCAGTTGGTCGTGAAAATACTGCATCAGGTAATGTTTCTGTTGCAATTGGTGCTCGTACTGAAGCAACAAATTCTGGATCTATTGCAATTGCTGGTAATGGTGATGGTTATAAAACTACATCTACTGGCTTTGGCTCCATTGCGATTGGTATGCAATCTAATTCCACTGGCACTGCTTCTACTGCAGTAGGTGGTGTTGCACAAGCAACTGCTAAAGGTGCTTCTGCCCTTGGCTATAAAGCAAATGCTACTGCTGAAAGTGCGACTGCTTTAGGTCAAGAATCTGTTGCATCTGTAAAAGATGGCGTTGCTCTTGGTTCTCAGTCTAAAGCAACTGTAGATAAAGGTGTTAAAGGCTTTAACCCTGCAGAAACTCGTACAAATAAATATTCTGGTTTAGCTGGTACTGCACAAACATCCACATTGGCAGCTGTTTCCGTAGGTGATGGTGCTACTGCAACTCGTCAAATTACAGGTCTTGCTGCAGGTACTAATGATACTGATGCAGTTAACGTAGCTCAATTAAGAAGCGTTAACTTGAAATACGCTGGTGACACTGGCAATGGCGATGTATTGTTAGATGATGGTACATTGAAAATTAAAGGTGATGATCCTACATTTATTTCTACATCTGCTGATAAAAATGGTGTTACAGTAAAAGCTAAAATAGGTGCTGATATTACTAATACTAATGGTAAAGCAGTAGCGCCTACTACAAACGGCATTGCTACAACTGACAATGTTGCAAAAGCAATCAACGAATCTGGTTGGAACGTAGTTTCCTCCAATAACGGTGGTAGCGTAACAGGTACTCAAGCATCCAAAAAAGTAAGCCCTGGCGATACTGTAACATTGAGTGCTGGTAAAAACATTGTATTAGACCAAACTGATAAACAATTCACATACTCCTTGAACAAGAACGTTGACTTGACTAAAGATGGTTCTTTAACAATTGGTGATACTAAAGTTAACAACGATGGCTTAACAATCACTGGTGGTCCATCTGTTACTAAAACTGGTATCGACGCTGGTAATAAAAACATTACTAATGTAAAAGCTGGTGTAAACGATACTGATGCAGTTAACGTAAAACAATTAAAAGATGCTAAAACTAAACTTGTAGATGGTAAAAATACTAAAGTTACTGGTGAAGGTACTCAAGACGATCCATACAAAGTTAATGTAGAAGGCGACTTGAAAGGTATTACATCTATTTCTAATGCTGACAATGGTCCTAAAATGACAATTGGTGGCAACTCCATCAACATCACTGGCGGCCCACTTAACATGGGTGGTAGCAAAATCACTAACCTAGCTCCTGGTACAGATGATACTGATGCAGTTAACTACAGCCAAATTAAAGGCTTGAGAACTGAAGTTAAAGCTGGTGCTGGCGTAAGTGTTGCTAAATCTCAAGGTACTGATGGTCATGACATCTACACGGTAAGCTCTACTGGTGCTACTGGTAACACAGATCCTTCTAAAGTTGAAGGTGGTAAAAACACCACTGTAACAGGTGATGGTACAGCAGCTACTCCATACAAAGTAAATGTACAAGGTGACTTAACAGAAATCTCCTCCATTACAAATGGTACTGGTTCTGGTAAAATTTCCTTTGCTGGTGATCAAGTTGTAAAAGTTGATGGCGACCATGCTATTTCCTTAGATGGTAAAGGTGGTTATGTAACTGGCTTACAAAACAAAGATTGGGATATCACTAACCCAACTGTTGTTTCCGGTCGTGCAGCAACTGAAGACCAATTGAAAAAAGTAAGCGATGGCTTCAACAACACAGTTAAATTGGCTGGTAACACTGGCAACACAGATACTCAAAAATTGAGCCAAGCTGGTGGTTTAAGCTTCGGTGTAGTTGGCGCTAACAACGGTCAATACATCAAAACAACTGCTTCTGGTACAGACGTAGTAGCTGATTTGTCCGATGACGCAAAAGCTAAATTAAACCACAAAGTAGAAGTAGCTTCTGGTTCTAGCAATGTAACAGTAACTACAGATACAACTGATCCTAATAAAACAATTTATAAAGTAGCTGTAGCTAATTCTTCTACACCTGGTGGTGCTTCCTCTACTGAAAGTGTAGTTAAAAAAGCTGACGCAGCTGGTGACACTAACATTGCTGACGTTACAGTAGCTGGTGGTAAAAATACTAATGATCCAGATGCTCAATACGAAGTTAATGTTTCCCGTAATGCAGTTAAAGATGCAGCTCGTGAAGCAGTAACAGTAAATAATGGTGGTACAACTACTGGTGGTAACTACACAGCCGATGCAGATAACCCTATCACTGTTAACCCTGTGAAAAATGATGCTGACCACAACACTACATACGAAGTGAAATTCGATGGTGATAAAGCAGCTAAACAAATTCCTTTGACATACAAAGCTAATGGTACTGGTGACCAAACAGTTAAATTGGACAAAGGCCTAAACTTCACTAACGGTTCCAACACAACAGCTTCCGTAGCTGCTGATGGCGTAGTTAAATACGACTTGAACAAAGACGTTGATTTGACTAAAAACGGTTCCTTAACAATTGGTGACACTAAAGTTAACAACGATGGCGTAACTATCAATGGTGGCCCATCCGTTACTAAAACTGGTATTGATGCTGGTAACAAACAAATCACTAATGTAGCTCCTGCAGTTAACGGTACTGATGCAGTTAACCTCGATCAATTGAAAGCAGCTCGTACAGTTGTTACATCTAATGATAAATCTGTAACAATCAACAAAACAGAAAATGGCAATCAAGTAACATATGACTTGCATGTAAATGCAGCTGCTGGCACAGCATCTACTTGGAACTTGAAATCTGGTGTAGCATCCACAACAGAAGGTACACATGCTGGTGATTCCACTCAAAACATTGCAGACGGTAAATCCGTTACAATGCAAGCTGGTAAAAACTTAACTGTTAAACAAACTAACGATGGTGCAGGTAATACTGAGGTTGCATACTCTCTTGATAAAAACCTTAAAGATCTTACAAGCGTATCAACTGATAAAGTAACTACTAAAGAAATTACTTTGAAAGATCCTAGTGGCCCTAGCGAAACTGTAATCAAAAAAGATGGCGACCGCATTACTTATACTAATGATGGTGGTAATACTACTAAGACAATCTCTACTTTAGAAGATGAAAAACATATCACTAAAGGTGAATACGATGTTGATGCTAATGGCAAAGTTACTATGACATATACAGATGGTAAAGGTAACTTGGTAACAGGTGAAACTGCTGTTATTAAAGGCATTGCTAAAAACGATCTTTCCAACATCACTGATGATGGTAAGAAAGTAATCACTGGTCTTGGCACAATCGTTAAAGCTGGTGAAAATGTTAACGTAACTGAAGCATCTGATGCTACAACAGGCCAAAAAACTTACACTGTAAATGCTGTAACTCCAGCAGTTTACACTAAAGCTGATGGTACTAAAGTAGTTAAACGTCCAGATGGTACTTACACAACAAACCTTGATGGTTCTGCTGGTAACGATGTTCCTGCAAGTGATGTTATTGTATCCTTCCAAGATGCAGCTGGTAACACAACTGGTGGCAATTCCATCGTAAACAACGTAGGTTCTGCTATCGACAAAACTGGTACAGCTACTGGTGATACATTCTTAACTAAACTTGATGATGCAGCTACTGCAACTCCAAATGCAGCAGTAAACGTTAAAGACCTTAAATCTACATCCGATGCTATTATCGGTAAAGAGCTTCACATTGCTCCAACAGCAGTTAAAGCTGGTAGCACTGAAGCTAAAGGTGGCGTAGCAAGTGGTGCTGAAAACGTATACAAATACGATGCAGCTACTAAGAAAGTTACATTGACTTATAACGATGGTAAGGGTACTGCAGTATCTGATACTAAAGCAGTTATTGACTTCTCCGACTTGAACATCCCAGCTGCTGGTAACAACTACAGCTTCAAAACAAATGCAACTGGTAACCTTGAAACTGGTACAACTGCAACTGAAACTGAAGTAGCAAGTGGCAAAACTGTAAACTTCGGTGCAGGTAAAAACTTGACTGTAACACAAAAAATCGGTGCTGATGGTAACCAAACATACACTTATGCATTAAACAAAGACTTAACTAACTTGGATAAAGTAGTTGTTAATGGTAAAGATGGTAAAGACGGTGAGGATGGTGTATCTATTACTGGTCCTACTGGCGCAGCTGGTACAGATGGTAACAACGGTAAAGTTGGTATCACTGGTAAAGATGGTAAAGATGCAGTATCTATCTCCGGTAAAGATGGCGTAGGTCACATTGGTTTGACTGGCCCTGCTGGTAAAGATGGTAAAAATGCAACTGCTGACATCACTGTAAAAGACGGTGTTCCAGGCGTTGACGGTCAACCTGGTGAAACTATGACTCGTATCGTATACCAAGACAAAGATGGTAACGAACATCAAGTAGCAACTCACGATGATGGCATGAAGTTCGCTGGTGACGACGGTCAAACTGATCCAACTAAAGTTATTAAGAAACATCTTAACAACGTAGTAGATATCGTTGGTGGTGCAGACAAAACTAAATTGACTGATAACAACATTGGCGTGAACAACGACAATGGTAAATTGAAAGTTCAATTGGCTAAGGAAGTTAACTTAGGTGCTGATGGCTCCTTGACTACTGGTGCAACAAAAGTTGACAACAACGGTGTTACAATCACTGCTCCTGCAGGTGGTACTACTACTGATGTTAAATTGACTAAAGATGGCTTAGATAATGGCGGTAACAAAATTGTTAACGTTAAAGCTGGTGAAAACGATACAGACGCTGTAAACGTTAAACAATTGAAAGACAAAGTAACAACTGTTGCGTCTTCCGATAACTCCATTAAAGTAGTTGATAAAAACGATTCTACATCTGCAACTTATGATGCAGCTAAAGGTCACCAATACGACATCACTATTAATAACCAATCTGTAGTTGAAAAAGCTCAAACTCCAGTTGTTTACACTGATAAAGATGGCAACAAACTTTACAAAATTGTAGACCCTGCTACAGGTAATGTTACTTTCAATACAAAAGAAGACGGTTCTGGTACTACAGTTCAACCTGCTGACGTAATTGCATCCATGAACAATGGTGGCGATTCTACAACAGATCCTATGAAGTTGAACAACGTAGGTTCCTCTATCGCTGATAAAGCTGGTAATACTTACTTAGACAAAATTAATGCGGCAGCTAATGACAACAAAACTAAGAATGGTGCGGTAAACGTAACTGACCTTAAAAATACAGCTGATGCATTAATCGATAAAGGCTTAAACTTCGACGCTAACTCTGGCGGTGTGAAAACTAATAAACTTGGTTCCACTGTAAAAGTTCAAGGCGAAGGCGCTAAAGCTGATACTGAGTACAGCGGCGAAAACGTTAAAACTATCATCGGTCAAGATGCAGATGGTAACACAACTATCGATGTTAAACTTGATAAAAACCTTAAAGCTGAAACTATTACTGTAACAGGTAAAGATGGTAAAGACGGCAAAATTGGTATCAACGGTAAAGATGGTACTAATGGTGTTGATGGTACTAACCGTGTAGATATCCAAGTTGAAAAAGGTGTTGATGGTATTGACGGTAAAAATGGTGCTGATGGTATCTCCCGTATTGTATACGAAGATAAAACAGGCAAACATACTGTTGCTACATTAGAAGATGGCTTAGCATTCAAAGGTGATAACACTACTGTTGTTAAGAAAAAACTTGGTGAACAATTAGATATCGTTGGCGGTGCAGACAGCACTAAATTGACTGATAACAATATCGGTGTAAATGAAGACGGCGGTAAATTGAAAGTTCAATTGTCTAAAGACCTTGATCTTACTAAAGACGGTTCCGTAAAAATTGGCGATACTACAGTTAACAACGATGGTTTGACTATCGCTGGTGGTCCATCTGTAACTAAGACTGGTATTGACGCTGGTAATAAAACAATTACAGGCGTTAAAGCTGGTGAAAACGATACAGATGCTGTAAATGTTAAACAATTGAAAGATAAAGTTACAACTGTTGAATCTTCTGATAACACTATCTCCGTAACTGATAAAAATGATCCTACATCTGCAACTTATGATGCAGCTAAAGGTCACCAATATGACATCAAAATTAATAACCAAGGTGTTGTAAACAACGCTCAACTTCCAGTGGTATACACTAAACAAGATGGCACTAAAGTTTACAAACAACCAGATGGTACTTTCAACACAGCTAAAGATGGTTCTGGTACTGTCGTAGCACCTAATGAAGTAATCGCTTCCATGAATAGTGCAGGTGACTCCACTACAGCTCCTACTAAGTTGAACAACGTTGGTTCTTCCATCGCTGATAAAGCTGGTAATACATTCTTAGATAAGATTGATGCAGCAGCAGCTGACAACAATACTAAGAATGGTGCTGTAAATGTTACTGACCTTAAAAATGCTGCTGATGCAATCGGCAACAAAGGTTTGAACTTCGGTACACAATCTACTGGTGCTAATAGTGAAATCCATAAAAACTTGGGTGAAAAACTTGAAATCGTAGGCGAAGGTACTAAAGCTGATGACAACTACAGTGCATCTAACATCAAAACTATGACTAAAGATGGTAAAGTTGTAATCGGTCTTGATAAAGATCTTAACGGCTTGAACTCCATTGGCGTTCCTGGTAAAGATGGCGTAGCTGGTAAAGATGGTGTATCCATCTCCGGTAAAGACGGTGCTAACGGTATCGACGGCAAAGTTTCCATCGGTAAAGATGGTAAAGATGCTGTATCTATCGCTGGTAAAGATGGCGTAGGTCACATTGGCTTGACTGGTCCTCAAGGTCCTGCTGGTGCAGATGGTACTGGTGTAGATATCTCTACAGATCATGGTTCCAAAACTCTTGTTAAACCAGAAGCTAACAATGGCGACAAATCTGAACGTATCGTATACGTACCAAAAGATAAAGATGGCAACCCATTGAAAGATACTGATGGTAACCCAATCAAACGTGAAGTAGCAACTATGGATGATGGTTTGAAATTCACAGGTAACAACACTGGTACTGAAAACAAACATGCGTTGAATACGCTTGTTAAAGTTCAAGGCGAAGGCGTAACTGAAGCTCAATCCAATGCATTCCAATCCGCTGCTGGTAACATCAACGTAGTAGCTGATGGCAACGATACATTAACTGTTAAATTGAACAAAGACCTTAAAGGTATTAACTCTATCAGAAACAGCGAAAATGGCCCTGCATTGAACTTCAACGCTGGTGATCTTGCTATAACTGGTGGTAACCTCAACATGGGTGGTAACAAAATTACTAACCTTGGTAAAGGTACTGATGACAGTGATGCAGTTAACTTGAAACAATTGAAAGATTCCCGTACAATTGTTAAATCTACTGATGGTTCCGTAGGTGTTCGTGAATCTGAAAGTGCTGATGGCGCTAAAGTTTACGACTTGTCTACTGGTGCAAGCCCTCGTTTCGATGAGTTAACTGATGAAATCGGTCGTGTAGGTGCACAAGGCGCAGCTCTTGCAGCATTGAAACCTATCCAATACGATCCATTAGAACCAACTCAAATCATGGCTGGTTATGGTAACTACCGTGGTAACTCCGCTATTGCAATGGGCGTTGCTCATTACAAAAACGAGTCCACAATGATGCATGCTGGCTTAGCTTGGGCAGGCGGTTCCCGTCACATGATGGCAAACGCTGGTGTAACTTGGAAAGTTGGCAACCGTGATAGCGAAGCTGCTGTAGCAGATCGTTACCGCAAAGGCCCTATCAGCTCTGCTTATGCAATGCAACAAGAAATGGCTTCCGTTAAAGCACAAAACGCTGGATTAAAAACAGAAGTATCTGATTTGAAAGCTGAAAACGAACAAATGAAAGCTCAAATTGCTGCTATGATGGCAAAACTTGGTATGTAATCATTTGTGAGTGTAAGAACTGAATGAACAAAGGAGGGTATGCGCTACCTAGCGTAGCGCTTACCTCTCCCTATTGTTTATGAAAATAATGCTTTTAAATATGAACGTGAAACGCGTGAGAGATACTTTCACCATAATCTAACGATAGAAAAGAGGAATATAGAATGAAAAAATCTACATTACTTGCTTGTGCAGCGGCTCTTGTTATTTCTACAGGCGTTGTAGGTGCACAATCCGCTCCAACATATGACGATAACCTAATTTTACGTAACCCAGTATCTGCGCCTGCATTGGGCAATGTAGTATTGGTTCCAGTGGCTAGTCCACAAACAGTGTCTGCTGTTCATGACTATGTGAAAGCTTGGCAAAATGCGGAAATCAACATCGCAAAAGCTAAAGTGAAATACGAAAACCATGAGCGTATGACAAAAGCTGAGAAAAAATGGTTACATTCCTATGACAAACACAACTATGCTGACTACTTCCGTACACATTCCATCGGTCGTGTACATGGTCAAGAAGTGTTCTTGAACTGGAATGGTGAAAACCGTAATAAAAACGAATACGAATACTTTGAAATGCCTAAATACAATAAAGAAGATGGCTTCACTAACAGCTATGGTTACAATGTATTGCGCGGCATGACAGATCGTATTAACGAAATCATCCAAAAACAAAAAGAAGTTGGCGGTCCTATGACTGACGACGAAGCACAAGCATTAGAAGATGCTATTTTGGATGTAATGGCTAAAGACCAAGAAAACGTTTCTAACGAAGAACTTCGTCACTACATGAACGAAACAATCTGGTTCGCAGCTAAACAAACAGTTAAAAATAAAGCTAGTGAAGAACCTACTGTTCAAGATGAACACACTGTAGATCTTCGCGAAGCGATCAATCGTCCAGCTAACCAAGAAACTAAAAAAGTAGACTTGCGCGCTGCGATTCAATAATAAGGTTTGCAAATTTAACTATAAATCATTAACACACTGAGAGCTCGGCATAAACGATATACAATGAATTAGGAAGATGATGTGTGACGCACAGTGTATATAATGAACAACTACATATGGCCCTCATACGGCGATTGTTTGAGGGCCTTGCTGTTCCCTGGACCCCGACTAGGGCACACAATCCTTATGCGAAACGACGCCATCCGAAAGGATGGCGTTGTTTTTTGCGTTTATATATTGTTTTCTATACGTATATGACTCAATAAGATGACTCTATAATTGTGTGATTATAAACAATTATAAAATAATAGACTGATTATATTAACTACCTATTTCTGCTCATTTATGAAGAAACGCTTGTTTGCTATGTTGATGACTTCATCTAATTTAGAATGTTTATATATGTAAGATGAAGATGATCTTGCATAAGATATTCAAATATAATGTAAATATAAACTGGGGTGCTCTGTTTTATACTCTTATATATATAATGTATTATATTATATATAATACTATTATAAAGAAAAGCCTTATTTTATGCGGATGTGGAGATATTTCCGCATATCTAGAAAACTCGATTTATATTATTTAGAAATATAAAATTTATTTTAATTATTTTAGGAATTTCTATTTACAATTAGTTTATAAATTGTTATCATATTAATATCTTAATGAATGGTATGTGAACGTGTGTCATAAACAATTCATGAAACAAAAAATGTATATAAGGCATTTAGTGTTTTCTTTATAAGAGAGAAAGGGGTTCATAGTTTCTATGAATAAGGTTTTTAAGGTCGTTTATAGCAAATCTAAAGGCTGCTACGTAGTAGTACCTGAAACTGCTAAAAATAATAACGGCAAGAAAAAAGTATTAGCTAGCGTATTGGCTGGCTTGGCTGTAGCTGGTGCTATGGGTGGCGTTGCTCCTCTAGAAGCACAAGCAGGTTATGATACAAGCGGTAGCCATGTTAATATTTGGGCTGATACTAACCCAAAAAGTAATGGCCAAAACTATAATGTTGGTCAAAACTCCATCGTTGTAGGTTACCAAAATACTACAGATAATGTGGCTGGTAATGATGGTAAAGTAGCTATCGGTGCTAAAAATACATCAACAAATAACGCAACTACTGCAGTAGGTAATAGAAATACAGCTACTGGCGGTGCTGCCACAGCTGTTGGTGCAGGTAATAACGCTTCTGGTGCGGCTTCCTTGGCTGTAGGTAACGTAAGTAATGCAAACGCTAAGTCTGCTGTTGCTGTTGGTTCTTATAACAACGTTAACTATACAAAAGGTTCCTGGGAAACAACACCTAAGCAAGCTGGTGAATACTCTACAGTAATTGGTAACTACTCTAGCGCTACTGGCACAAGCGCATCTGCTATGGGTGTATATACGAATGCTGCTGGTGCAGGTTCTTTTGCTGCTGGTTATAACAACAATGCAAATGGTCAAAACTCCGTTGCTATTGGTTCTGAAAATACATCCCATGTCGCAGACACAATCACATTAGGTCAATTTAATAATGCTAAAACAATGGGTGGTATCTCCATTGGTAAAAATAACTTAACTGATTCTGCAGATGGTAATCGCGGTGATGTAGAGCGTAATAGAGAGAATTCTCAAATTGCTATCGGTCGTGATAATACAGCAACTAACTTAGATGCTATCGCAATTGGTCGCGATACACATGCTACAGGCTCTGGTGCAACAGCACTTGGCGCTCGTGCTGACGCATCTGGTAATAACTCCATCGCTATCGGTCAAAGTGGTAAAACTTCTGATCGTGTTGTTGCATCTGGTGTAAACTCCATTGCTATCGGTATGCAATCTCAAGCAACTGGTGAATCTGCTATCGCTGAAGGTCCTGGCTCTCGTGCAGCTGGCAAATACGGTGTTGCATTAGGTCGTACAACTAAAGCAAATGCTGAGGCTGCTACAGCTTTAGGTAATGCTGCTGAAGCTAATATTGCTAATGGTGTAGCTCTTGGTTCTTCTTCTGTTACAACAACAGACAGCGGCGTTAAAGGTTACAATCCATCTGATTTACATAATCGTAAATACACTAACTTACAAGGTAATGTACAAACAGCAACTACAGCTGCCGTATCCATCGGTAATGGTAGTACATTAACTCGTCAATTGACAGGTCTTGCTGCTGGTACTGCAGATACTGATGCTGTTAACGTAGCTCAATTGAAAAACGTTGGCGTTGCTGTAACTGGTAACACTGGTTCTAGCGATTTCTTGACTGACGGTGGTAAATTAAACGTTCGTGGTGAAGGTCGTGTATCTGTAGCTGCTAGCGATGATGGTGCTAAGGATTCCAAATTAACTTTGAAATTCGACGATACTAACTTGGTAAAAGCTGGTAGAAACGTAACTGTTGATACATCCGTTACTGATGGTAAAACTACTTACACAATCAATGCTGCTGACACAGCTGCTAAATATGACTTCTTAACAAATGCTACAGCTAATGGTGGTAAAGTTGATGGTACTGCAAAACCTGCAACTGTTCAAAGTGGTACAACTGTTAACTACGCAGCTGGTAAGAACTTAACAGTTAAACAAGACATCAACCAATCCATTGGTGAACAAACATATACATACTCTTTAAATAGCGATCTTGGTGGCATTACTTCCATTACTAATAATGGTGGTACTACAATGAACTTTGATGGTGATAAAATCAGCATCACTGGTGGTAACCTAGATCTTGGTGGTAATAACATTACTAATCTTAAATCTGGTGGCGATGTAATTAATAATGCTGCTAACATTGGCGATGTTGTTCGTATTTCTAAAGCGAATGACTTGCACGTAGCTCCTACAGCAGGCACAAACAATAATGTGGCTGAATATACTGTAGATGCTAACAAAAAAGTTACATTAACTTACCAAGATGGTAATGCTAAAACTGTTAACGGCCCTAAGGCAGTTATCGACTTGAGCGGTTTGAAAACTGGCGATATGAGTTCCTTCAACGTAAAATCTTCTGCTACAGAAGGTAAGGTTGCACAAGGTTCCGCTGGCGTTCAAGAAATCAAAGACGGTAAAACTGTTGAAATGCAAGCCGGCAAAAACATGACCATCAAACAAACTAACAAAGATGGTAATGCACAAGTTGAATTCGCATTAAACAAAAATGTTGATTTGACTCCAGATGGCTCTTTGAAAATTGGTGATACAAACATTACTGATAATGGCTTGACTATCAATGGTGGTCCTTCCATTACAAAAACTGGTATCAATGCTGGCGATTTGAATATTACAAATGTAAAAGCTGGTGTAAATGATAACGATGCTGTTAATGTTAGCCAATTGAAACAAGTTCGTGCTGACGAACGTCATATCAAACCAGGCGAATATGCTGTAGACAACAACGGCAAAGTAACAATGACTTACCTTGATGGTAACAACAAAGACGTTCCTAATGAAACTGCTGTTATCACAGGTATTGCTAAACAAGATCTTTCCAACATCAATAATGGTGGTAAGACTGTCATTAAAAACCTTGCTAAAGAAGCTATCGACATGGAAAACGGTAAGAACACAACTGCTTCTCACCGTGACGTAAATGGCGTTAAAACTTTCAAAGTAGACGTTGAAGGTGATTTAACTGACATTACATCCATCACAAATAAAGATGGCGACGGCAAAATTGCATTTGGTGGTAACCAAACTGTAAACGTAGCAGGCGATCACAACATTAACTTGAATGCTAAAGTTGGTGACATCACTGGTTTAACTAACGTAACATTGGATGCTCCAGACTTCGCTAAAAAAGGTCGTGCTGCAACTGAAGAACAATTGAACATTGTTAATAACAAGTTCAATAACACAGTTGGTTTGACTGGTAACACTGGCGCTACTGAATTACAAAAATTGAACAAACAAGGCGGCTTGAGCTTCGGCGTTGTAGGTGCTAACAATGGTGAGTACATTAAAACAACTGCTTCTGGTTCCAATGTAGTAGCTGACTTGTCCGACAGCGCTAAAAATAAATTGAACAGCACTGTTGAAGTTCAAGGTAAAAACGCTGCGAAAGTAACAAGCAACGTAGTTCAAAATGCAGACGGTAGCAGTAAAACTATCTATACTGTAGATGTTAATAACGTAACACCTACTGCAGCTTCTACTGAAAAAGTACAAGCTAAAGCAGACGTAGCTGGTTCTAGCGACAAAAATATCGCTAAAGTATCCCCTAAAGTAGGCGATCAATTCGGTGAAGCTGGTGCAACTTACGAAGTAAACGTATCCCGTAACGACGTAAAAGACGCAGCTCGTGAAGCAGTAACTGTAAATACTACAAATACAACTAACAACCCAATCACTGTTACACCTGTACAAGATGAAGCAAATCATAACACTACATACCAAGTAACATTCGATGGCGACAAAGCTGCTAAACAAATTCCTTTGACTTACAAAGCGAATGGGCAAAATGCTCAAACAGTTACATTGGATAAAGGTTTGAACTTCACAAACGGTAAAAACACAACAGCTTCTGTAGATGCTGAAGGCGTTGTTAAATACGATGTGAACAAAGACTTAGTCAACATCAATTCCATTTCCAATACTACAAATGGTCCAAAAATGGAATTTGGTCCTA
>OAUX01000590.1_pt1 | contig 14699 bp, 10 predicted proteins | sample 1501311 | NCBI WGS metagenome assembly OAUX01 (sample SAMEA2580066, study PRJEB22360) | human gut metagenome | reverse complement strand
TACTTGAATTACACGCTAATTGCTTCACCCCTGAGAGCCTAAACAATCTTTAGCATTAAACACTTAAAACGTCTAACAGCAAGGGCCATTCCATTCAAGCAACCCTTTCATTTCTTCGGGAACCATAGCAAATAACAAAGAAATCCTTTTCACCTGAGAAGGATAAAGAATACTCTTATTTTTGTCACAGTTTTCATAATACCATCTAGCCCGGGAATTTAAAAAAACTTGGTAGTAGGTTAAAATATCTTTACTAAGTCCAATCCTGATAGCCGTTTTCATGAATCCAGAAAATTCCAGCCGGACAATTTTCACTTAAAAACTAAAACCCCTCAAATGCATCACAATTCATATCATCCTCAGTTTTAGGAAATGCCCTTTCAAAAACCTCGATCTGCTTGTCGATGCTTCCAGGGAGAAACTTCCCGTGGCGAGCAAGTTTGATCTCACCATCTTCCAATAAACGCCAAATGAACCAGATATAAAGCGATTTTTCTTCTTGATAGGTTAGCTTACAGGCGCCATCAACACTATCTGGGTCAATATTTTTCCATAACATAGTCGTAGAAGCCCCTCGCAGTAACTCTTTCCGATCCTGGTATTGTTCTTCGGTTAAATATGTCACTGTACCTCTCCCCTATCTAAATTCCACTTCAAATCTATTCAATGATGTCTTAGAGACAGATTTAATATCAGTATTCTCAATGATTTCAATTGTCCATCTTGCTCCAGTTATCTCTGAGGAAGTTGAAAAATTCCGAATGTTGATTGTCTGATTATCGTTTATCTTTGCATACATCAGCCTCCCTTCAGAAAGAACGCTCTCTTTAAATGGTATTCCACCAGGTAAAGATGTAGCAAAACTAATAATTTCATCCTCAGTCAATTTTTCTGAAGCAAAAACTTTAGTCCTACCCCTTGTGTCACTCCCTCCGGGGCCAAAACTTGCTGTAAAGATTTCCCAAAAACATTTAATTCAGCGTTTGGGTTTTGTTTATTAAAAACACCTACTAATTTGGCGGTGTTATCTCTTTGCAGGCTTTTGACATAATCTGCCGTTTTCGTAGAAAGATTAGCCCCGGAGGCTGTTTCTCCTTTGATAAAGCTGGCAACAGGCTGGGTATTGAACCTTTTTGGTTGATTAAACTCATCGAAAACGTTCACCAGCTGTCGACTCAGCGTCTTCATACTGTCTTCGGTTTTACCCAGAATAAATGTGCTGCCAGCCGTTATAGCGCCTGTACCAATGATGGCCTCTGGTGCCACAATGTCTGCCGCATAAATACCCGCCTGATTCAGACAAAGCGCGGGGTTGGTTTTACACCCGGCAATCGCCAGTCGTGCGGCCAGAACCAATTCTGGCGCAGCTCCCACCAGAGTCACACCTCCCACAGCGAGTAACAGACCACCACCACCTATGGTTGCCACTATCGAGGCTGCTTCCCGCCTGGCCTGAACACGCTTCGCCGCCGCCGTATCTCCTTTGCTTGCTGCCAGAATATCCCGCTGATTATCCAGGGCATACTGATCTTACCCACGTAATGTGGACACAGCCCTAAGCGAGATTCTGGTTTTCAAACTGTTCCGGGCTGAGACCGCCGCATCTCACGCGTTAGCTGCTTCTCCTCCTCCCCGTAAGGGAAAAACCTAGTTCTAATCAAAAAACATGGTCAGAAAAACTTTGAAATATTTCCTGTTCCCTGACCAGTTTTAAACTCACCTATTATTCAAGATGTTAATTAACTTTGCTATGGCATCGTGTTTTTCTTCATCTGGATCTAGCAACAAGTTAAAAACTTGGTCATCCAACTCCAAGTCATAGATATCCATCCCCACCCATCCCTGCGACCAAAAATCAATCGCTCCAACTTTATTTTTTCCTTTAAATTCAACACGTTCCAGTTTTCCAAAATCTCCTTCGGGGAAGGTAGAATATGTAAACTCATATCCTTCCAAATGTGGCTCTATATTTTCTTTAAAATATTCCACTCTCATCATAAAATGATTACCTATTTTTTGTCCAAAATCACAATATTCTTAACATCGGGTGACTGAGTGCCCCCTTGCTTGTTCAGCAATAATTGCTGTGAAGCATTTGCATCTGGCCCAATTAGTTTGAACCAACCATCTTTTCCACCTTTTAATAAGCTGCTCGTAGGAACGTCAAACTCAACATAAATCGATCCAGGAGATGCAGCCCCCTTATAATCTAAAACGCCATTGGTAGACACAAAAGTTTGCCCTCCCCCCCCTTGAACAACTTTTCCTGTAAGTTGCATTTTATTAAACTCAGCAGGCGACATCCATCTCCCCACACGAGAGAATGTTGCTTCTTTAACATTTTTTGTAGCATCATTTAATGAAGATATGGTTTTAGCCGATAAGCTAAAACCAGCAATTTCTTTATTAACAATTTCAGTAACAGGCTGAACATTGAATGCCATGTTTTTTATAGCATCCTCAGCTGTATTTGTAGCTTGTTGAGCTAGTTTTTTCGTACTGTCAATGGTTTTTCCCACAACCAGTGTGGTACCGGCGACGATTGGTCCTGTTCCTATTATTGCTTCGGGCGCGATAATGTCGACAGCATAGATACCCGCCTGATTTACGCATAGTGCTGGGTTAGTTTTACATCCTGCAATAATCAGACGAGCGGCTAAAACTATTTCGGGCGCAGCCCCCAGGATTGTTAATCCTCCGGCGGTGACAGCCAAGCCACCGCCAGCAGTAACAGCAACCATAGTGGCAGCCTCCAGCCGGGCCTGAACACGCTTCACCGCCGCCGTATCTCCTTTACTGGCTGCCAGAATATCCCGCTGATTATCCAGGGCATACTGCTGCAACATATGTTCCGTCATGTTGTAGCGAAATACGTTCTGAGCACTATCCGCACCGCTGTATACACCTTCTGGTGTGTGCGTAATCAGCGCACCAGTCAACGCGCCAATCACGCGTGCCGTCTGCTCTTTTGCCTCGTTACCATTTAAGGCTTCCTGCAACCGCAGTAACTGACGTTCCCGTTCATTCAGATTAGCCGGCTCAAACAAAGAACTTTGCATGATAACCCCGGCCAGCTCCGCCGCTAACGCTCCGGCAGCGGCCCCTTTCCCGTCACCACGACCAATTTCAGCGCTGATACCGGCAACCACCGCATGACTCAGCGACTTGCCCGGTATACCCAGAACCTCGCCGTTATCGCCAATCAGCCCGGCCCCTTCGGCATTAATCTGGTTGCCAATATTCGCCAGCAGGGCATTAGTCAGGTTATCCTTAAAACTGCCGCCATTGATGGCGGTGTTCAGGCTTGAGCTGATAACCGACTGGCCGGCCACGCGCTGGACGATTTTTCCCCATCCCTCGTTTTTGACCAGCGCCGGTAACCGGGCCTTGTCGGGCGGAACATCAATATTCATGACCTTATCAAAGCCCGCCAGCGCGCCCCCGATAACCATAGAGGTGGCCAGCGATTTGACCGAACTGCTGCTTCCCAGCGCCGACAGCGTTTTTGACAGATTTCCCTGATTCTCCACCAGAGCCACGGCGGCCTGTGCAGCCAGCGAAGACATCCCGGCAGTGACTGCACCGGTCGTTACTGCGCCACCACCCACGGTGGAAGTTACTGAAGATGCAACTGTCGCCGCCAGTGAACTGCCTGCGGTGGCCGCAGCTGCTGCGATAGCGATTACTGCCGCCACTGCCGGATTCAGGCTCTGACTTTTATAATTCCAGCTGTCGTAAGCATCTTTAACCGTATTCCACTGAACATCGCTGCGTGAATTCAGTCCCTTCAGCCACTCTGTACCGGGTAACGCCGCCAGAGCAGTAATCGCGCCCTGCAAAGCCTGACCATTTTTCGCTTTGATATCGGCACTGATGCCGCTTGCCGCGTTGACCGTCAATTTTCCGCCAGCATGAATAGACGGAAGCACCCATTTACCTTCGCTGTAGCCTTTATTTGCCTGTTTGATATAGAAGCCTTTCGAGGTGCTGACAGTCTGCTCGAAAGTGGTGTTTTTCACCGCCAGGAAATTAACTTTGCCGTTGGTACTGGTCAGCGTGGCGTTCTTTTTTGCCTCGATTTTACTGGCTTCATAGGTACTGTCATCGCGACTCAGCAGGCTGAGATTGCCTCCCGCAATAAACTCCGTCACCCGGTTGGTGGTGGTGTGTTTCGTTTGTTTGACGGTGGTTTTCTTACCCCACCACTTTCTCTTCGTGGTTTGACGTTCGTAATGACTGGACTCTTCCATCGCCTGGGCATAGAGCCAGCCACCTTTTGCTGCAACATCCATCGCCCCTTTTGCCAGTAAACGCGATGCCTGAAAAAGAATGCTGCCACCCGAGATAACCGTCAGTGCTCCACCTGAATTCAGCGTGACGCCTGTCTGGCTAACGCTTTCCGTCCAGCTGTTCCTGGACTCACGGTATACCGTCCCCCGGGCGGACTGAAACTGCATATTCCCGCCAGAGGTCAGCGTGATGTTACCGTCAGAGGTCAGCGTACTGCCGTCAGCCCGGATACCTCCGTTTGCCGCCAGAGTCAGGCTTTTCGCACCGTGCAGGCGGGTCAGTACGTTGAGTTCATCCCTGTTATTGTCATTACTGCTGTCCGTTACGCCATATCCGTATGCGCCCAGCCAGAGAAGTTTCCCTGCCTGCAGCGTCGCGCTTTTCCCGGCGACAATATGAGCGCCCTGCACGCCGATATCTGCCGCTGAGCTGATGAGCAGATTACCTCCTGCTTTCAGGTTGCTGCGTAATTCAGGTATCCGGCTGTCCGGAAAAAACTCACTGTAGAGGTCACTCAGGCTCCGCATGTTCAGGTCAGTATTGGCAGCCGATGAGAGGCTGATATTCCCGCCGGCTTCGAGCCCTGCGCCATACAAAGACAGACGCCGGCCGCTCAGGGTGATATCACCCGAAGCACGCAGCGGCTCTCCGGGCAACATCCGGTTAAACAGTTCCTGCTTGCGGGCGTAGGTCAGGACTGTGCCAGGTCGCCCGTGCCACAGCATGGCGTCATTTTTATCAAACGTGATATCCCCGTTCGCAACCAGAGAAATATTCTGGCTCAGAACAGGAAAACGTGTGTTCCTGAGCAGAATATTGCCACCTGCGGTGAGTGATAAATCACGTGAAGCCTCCAGGCTTCCCAGCCAGCGTAGCCCGTCAGAATGAAAAAAGTTGGGCCACTCGCTGGTATGAGAGGTGACGTCACCGCCGCGACTGACCAGGGTAATGTTCTGTCCTTTGAGCTCACTCTGCCAGGATTCAACACTTACGCCCGCCAGAACCGAGATATCCTTTCCGGCCGTCATCAGCGCCAGCGCCATTTTTGTGCCACGGTCTGACTGTAAGGTAATATCCCCTGAGGCCTTCATCACATCGGTGGTAACAATGCTTCCGGCGCGCAGCAGGATATTTTTTGCCGTCATCGTGTCCGGCCGGGCCATCACATCCGAATATTGAACATTCGTGACGTAGGGCTCTTTACTCTCAATACGTTCAGAAAAATCCGCCACCAGATTACCGCCGGCAGAAAGTATTGCTGGAGAGATCGTCGGATTTTTCCAGCTATTGATCTCGCCTGTTTTCTGGAACGTATAAGTTCTATTTTGTTTCCCGGCAATAGTTAACTGACTTTCAGGAACCGCAGGTGACGCAGTATTAGATGGACGATACGCCGTATTATAGGAGGACCAGGTATCCCTGGTACCGGTGATTCCACTGATATGATTAAACGTTTTTCCAGTGAGAATCAGATCTTGATTTGCTTTTATAAGACTTTCGTTATTAGTCAGATGAGTGGTATTGAGATAAGCATTTCTGCCAGCCTGAATGGAGGCTGCGGACGATGTAGCGGTTCGCCGATATTCTTTTCTGGCGGTATTGACCAGGTCCGACTGGTTAAAATTAGCAGTACCAAACCATTTGCCGCCTAATGTCGCATCCCAGTAAATCACATCAGCCAGGGTAATGTTTCCTGAAGCATGCCTGATAGCACTGATAGTACGGTATTGTGGAAGATTAACAAATGCTGTTGAATTGGGACTGATATCTTTCCATTCGTAAGTCAGTACATCACGAATGTTATTTAGCGTTTCTGAACGTATTATCAGGTCGCCCGTATTGGTCTGAATGCGAGCCGACCGATTCTCCACAAGTGTGGCTTTGTTACCCTGGGCATCCTTCTGTACCCACAGATTTTTGTGGCTGTGTAATGACGCACCGTTTCCCGTGTTGCGCACCGTTGACGCAAATACCCGCATATCCCCGTGGGCAGTGGTGCTGCTCCGGTTATCCACTGTGGTCGCCGCCAGCGTCATATCACGTTCAGCGCGCACGCTGAACCCGGCTGGCGTGACGATATCCCGCCCGCTGACGTTCAGGTCAGTCTGCGCCTTAACGTTACTGAGGGTGATTTTTCCGGCCGTCGTCAGGGAAATGTCCCGCTGAGTGGATGTCACATTGCTCAGGTTGACGCCGACCCCGGCTTCGGTGGCGACCAGGCGGATTTTACCGGCATACATGCCGCCAAGCGCCTTTGTATCGACAGCAAGCTGAGGCTTTGCACCCTCACCAGCAATGGGTTTTACCGTGCCGTCCTTAAAGCTGACCCGGTTCGCTCCCTGAGTCAAGGTGAGGGTTTTCGCGTTAATTTTGCCGTTCAGTTCAGTGGCCCGGCTGATGACATCAACATATTCAGCACCGGCCCCATCCAGGCCGTTACCGCCGATAATCACCGCACCTTTTTTGACTTCAAGGGCATCGAGCGCCCCTTGTTTATCAAACTGCGGTTTGCCCGTCGTCAGAGTGACTGACGGGGTATTGATGAAACCACATCCGTCACAGGTGATGCCATTCGGGTTGGCAATCATCACGCCGGTTTTATTGCCGAAGACTTCCAGCCTGCCTTTCAGTTCAGAACGGTTGCCGCTGGTCACCTCGTTAATAATCAGTTCGGCCGGTTTACCTTTGAGTCTGGCATTGCCGTTGTCGATGGTGACGCCGAGCTGTGTTTTCCCGCCCTGCGTGGCGTTATTCAGCACCGCGCCCGGCGTTCCCACGTTAAAATCCTGGTAGGTGTTGTGCGATATACCGGCCGCGTTGGGCGTGGCGATATTCACCACCGGGACATTACCGGGTTTCATCGCGACCTGAGTGTTGCCATTCGTGGCAGTGATACCCGCGGCAATAGCGGGATGCAGAGGCTGAACGGCGGTGAGGTATATCAGCAGCCAGCTGGCCCCACGGGCCAGCGGATGTGCGAGTTTATCCATGTCAGAACATCCTGTATTAAGGAGCCGTCATAGCCCCTGCTGTGTGCCGGCAGTTAAAGTGAAACGGTGGCCTGCCAGTAAACCACGTGTTTATCCGGAGTGAGTCTGTCGGGGTACGACAGCGGCACCCCCAGCGTCAGGGACTGGCTGAACCAGCGGCCAGCCAGCTCCAGTCCGAAGGAAGCCCCTGTCAGCGTTCCGCCGTCGGTTATCCCTTCCTGGCGCATGACATGCCCGGTATCCAGTGCACCCGTTGCTGAGAATGCCCCCACGCCCGGCACCGTCATCCATTGCCATGTCAGTTCATTGCGCCAGTAGCTGCCGCGGTTACCGCTGAGATACTGCTCTTTAAACCCCCTGACCGAATACTGCCCTCCGACGGACAGTTGCTCACTGGCATAAAGTCTGTCAGGCGTGGTCTGCCCCCAGGCTGAGGTCAGCCAGTACACAGAGGATGTCATGGGGTAAAACCAGCTTGCGCTAACGCTGAAGCGCCAGAATTCGCTGCGGGGCAGGCCGGGATGCGCCGGGTCATCCCGTGTCGCGCCGGCGAACGGGACGCCGTGAGAAAGGGACGGACCCAGCGTGAGATAGCCTCCACCGATACTCCGGCTGTAGCTCAGTCCGGCAGTCACGCTGCTGAGCGTCGGGCTGCTGACGTCAAGACGTACGCCGCCCAGCCGGTTTTCGGTTTTCCGGCGGGATAAGGCGACATCCAGCGCCAGACGTTGCTTAACGTCACGCCGTAGCGTCCGGCTGGCGCTTCCACGCGGTCGCGTCGGGCGGGCGCCCAGCCGCTGTGACTGCACGGTGCCTTCATAGCGCCAGCGCTGCGGGGCTCCACTAACAGAAAGCGTCTGATAAAAATCGGACCACGCATATTGCGCGCTGAACAACCAGTACCCGTAAGGAACCGAAACGCCGGCCTGAATATTACGGCTGCGTCTGTCATGGTGAAACTCACTGTCCCTGCCTGCGGCCAGCGTCCACTGGTCCGCCAGGCTCAGCGGATTGTCTGCTGTCAGACGGGCATTCAGCTGTCCGCTGCCGGTACTTTTCTGCCCGCTGTTATCTGCGCCCACATCAAGACTGACGGGAAAACGCTGGCTGACCGGTACCAGCGTTACCCGGGAAAAACCTTCCCGGCTCCCCGGCAGAATATCTACGGTCAGTGGACGTGAGTTCAGACGGTTAAGCTGCTCCAGACCCTGTTCAGCGTCACGGAGATTGAGTACCCGGCCCTCCGTCCGGGGAAAAGCCATCCTGATGGCATTTTCCTCATGCCCCTCAAGTGTGACGGTTTCCACCTTCCCTTCTGTGACGGCAATGACCAGCGTTCCTCCGGAAATATCCTGTTCCGGTAGCCAGGCGCGTGAAGTGATGAATCCCCGGGAAAGGTAGTCCTGGGTGACATCCCGCACCCGCTCCCGGATATCCGGGAGCGTCATACAGCTCTGTACCGGGATGGTCGTCAGTTTTCGCACGGCAGAGCGCGGGAGCACTGTGACGTTCTCCAGCCGGATATACCGGAGCTGAAAACACTGACCGTCTGGTTCTGAAGGGGGGGCTTCCGGGAGAGAGGGCGCGGATGTGGAATGGCGGAGCATATCGCGCTGCTGTTGCGTCTGTTCCAGCAATGCCTTTTGTTGTTGCTCAATGGCATTCTGGTCCGCAGGACTCAGGGGCGCTGCCGGGAGGGCTGTTGCAGTGAGGCTGCCCAGCAGAATCCCATACCTGGGAAATGACACACACGACATCAAAAACTCCGTTTTCTGAAATGTTGTGAAATCAAATGTAATGATTTGTAATCTGATGTCCATTTGATTTTCACATTTATTCGATATTTGCGCCGAAAATTCAGCCTCCATGATGTGAAATTAACCTTCACCTTAAATACAAAGTATTGCTCGATAGATCTTATGCATGCGACAAGCAGCGGATTTTTCACGCCGCCAGGGCACATGGTTGGGTTATCTTTATTTGTTGATAGCGAGTTTGAATGAAAAAACGAGGTGACAAAAAGCAGCCGTATTGCATTCGCAGGAAAAACGACAGGCTGATTCAAAGGAATGACATAATTTCTACTGCAGGGCGCTGCCTGTCAGGATGAGAAGATTTCCCTCTGCATATGTTGCTGATATGATGGTTTAATGTAAAACGGAGGCGATATATGGGTGCGGATCAGGTAGTTACGTTATTTAAGTATAAGCAATGGATAGACGCAGAAACGTTACAAGCAATAAAACGTGTTGATACCTCGGTTTATGCCCATAAACACCATCTTATGCTCAGGCTCATGAATCATATTTATGTGGTGGATATGATTTTCAGGGCTAACATTAGCGGGCAAAAACACGGTTACACAGCGCTTAATACGCCAGAGACACCGTCTGCTGATGAACTTTTGTCAAAGATGACCGAATGTACAGACTGGAATATTCAATATGTGAGCACCATGAGCGCCGTTGATTTTTCGCATAGTATAGAATTCCGCTTTGTCGATGGCGGGAAGGGTGAAATGAAAGCACTGGATATGCTCAATCATGTACTTTTTCATGGTACGTATCATCGCGGCGCTGTCGGTTGGTTGCTTTCTGAATGTGGCGTGACCCCGCCTAAGGATGTATTAACCGTGTTTCTCAGAGATCATAATCACTAGCAGCAGGCAGTAAGGACCATCTGGATTTCATATCCAAATGGTCCTTTCGGAGCCAACGATCGTGTCCGCATCGGCTAATGCCGATCGCAGGCTGGTTCTTGATGAGCTATGTTATGCTTTAAAAACTCGGACAAGGAACGGCACATGCACATCAATACCAAAATGAGGATTGCGGCCCTTTTATACCTTATGGCCGCGTACGCCGTTGCCCTGCCGGCGCTTGCGCTGTTTACAGATCTGGTGATAAACGGTGGCATTATTGATATGTGGAAAAGCGCGTATTCATTTGTCGACCTGCTTGTCCGGCGTAAAACGCTTTATCTGCAGTTTGCCGGGCTGGGCGCTATTCTGGGCTTTATCTACTGGCTTTTTTTCTTTAGAAAATACCGCCATTACGATCCACTGGATAAATATTTTAAGTAACTAGCGACGCTGCGTATGAGTATTTCCCTGCCGATAACCGCTCCGTGAGATATTAAAGCAGAGCCAGCAGCAGCGCCGCTGCCGCTGTTGCATTCGCTAGACATCTGCCAGCAACGGCGATGCTTTCCTGCCCTTTGCCAGCGGGCTATTTTCCCTGGAGCTCCCTGCGGATAATCTCCGCCCCGGCGCTTAACGCCTTCAGTTTACCTGCAGCAACCCGGCGAGATAACGGCGCCATGCCGCAGTTGGTTGACGGATAGAGTTTATCAGCTTCCACAAACTGGAGCGCTTTGCGTAAAGTCGCGGCCACCTCTTCCGGCGTTTCAATGGTATTGGTTGCCACATCTATGGCTCCAACCATGACTTTTTTACCGCGAATCAGCTCGAGCAGATCCATAGGCACCCGCGAGTTATGGCACTCCAGTGAGATAATATCGATGTTGGATGTTTGCAGCTTAGGGAACGCTTCTTCATATTGGCGCCACTCGGTTCCCAACGTTTTTTTCCAGTCGGTATTGGCCTTGATGCCGTATCCATAGCAGATATGGACCGCGGTTTCGCATTTAAGCCCTTCGATCGCTCTTTCTAACGCCGCGATGCCCCAATCATTGACCTCATCAAAAAACACATTAAAGGCTGGCTCATCAAACTGAATAATGTCGACGCCGGCGGCCTCCAGCTCTTTGGCTTCCTGGTTAAGTATCTTCGCAAATTCCCAGGCCAGTTTTTCGCGGCTTTTATAATGAGCGTCATAAAGCGTATCAATCATGGTCATGGGACCCGGCAGCGCCCATTTAATCGGTTGTTTGGTCAGCTGACGCAAAAAACGCGCATCTTCAACGAATACCGGTTTTTGTCGCTCAACGGCCCCTACCACGGTTGGTACGCTCGCGTCGTAGCGATTGCGGATTTTAACGACTTCGCGTTTTTCAAAATCAACGCCGCTGAGATGCTCGATAAACGTGGTGACAAAATGCTGACGCGTTTGCTCGCCATCGCTGACAATATCGATACCGGCGCGCAGTTGGTCGAATAAGGACAAACTCAGCGCATCTTTTTTGCCGTCGATTAATTCCTGATCGTGTAATTTCCAGGCAGACCACAGTTTCTCCGGCTCAGCAAGCCAGGAGGGTTTCGGTAAGCTGCCAGCCGTTGAAGTTGGTAATAATTTTTTCATTATCGATAACCTTATCTATGCGATGTCTTAAAGAGCGTAATGAGCAGACCATTGCTGCAGAATATTTTTATACGGTTTAATAAAATGCTCTTCGGTATACTTCCCCTGCTCTACCGCCAGCTGGCTGCGCTCTTCACGGTCGTAAACAATTTTTGTTAACGAATGGTCCTGATGATGCAGATCGGGCTGGTAGCAGAGTCCTGCAGCAGAGTTCGCATTGTAAATCTCCGGGCGGTATATCTTCTGGAAAGTCTCCATCGTGCTGATGGTGCTAATCAGCTCAAGACTCGTATAATCGCTCAGCAAATCCCCCGAAAAATAAAATGCCAGAGGCGCGACGCTGTTTTTCGGCATAAAATAACGAACCTGCAGGCCCATTTTGCCAAAATATTGCTCAGTCAACGATGAGGCGGTAGGCCGGTATTCGAGGCCCAACACCGGGTGTTGATTTCCGGTCTGGTGATAGGTGTCTTTGCTGGAGACGCTAAGGCAGATGACCGGTGTTTTTTTGAAATTGGCCTTGTACTGCGCTGAATTGACGAAATCTTTAAATATATTGCCGTGTAAATCGCCAAACCCCTCGGGAATGCTAAAACCTGCTCGCCCTTTATTATGTTCTAACAACACTACGCTAAAGTCGTAATCGCGAACGTACGAGGAGAAATTATTGCCGACAATACCGTCAATGCGTTTATCCGTCTTTTTGTCAATAATGCCGGTTTGCAATATTTCAATCACCGGAAAAGTATCGCCGGTGGCGTTGATCTTCATTTCGGCTGAAATAATTTCCAGCTCAACCGCGTAGCGATCGCCTTTGGGATTATCCCAATGCGCCAGGTTGTTGAAACGGTTGTTTATCATGGCTAACGTGTTGCGCAGATTCTCCCGGCGATTTTCCCCTCTGGCTAAATTAGCAAAGTTGGTTGTAATACGCGTATTTTCAGAGGGGTTATAGTTTTCATCAAACAAAGTGCGTTTAATAGTATAGGTAAATTGTTGATTCATCGCAGATGTGCATCCTAAGTTCTGAGAGAAAAACCGCAGTCCTTTCTGATGGTTGCAGGCTGGCGCACGCTTCCATAAGCGGTCTTCATCTTCATATTATCTATATCGAATACAGCATGTTATGCCAGAGTCATTAGATGAGTAAAAGCGAGTTAATTTCATTACAACATGAGCCATATTCATGGTCGGGCGTCAGACCATGCCGCAGCTTGATGGACAGAGATAGCCGCTCTTGCAAACGCGTTTGTCCTCCCGGCCAAACATCCTAAAATTTTCCGCTTCGCCCGCTACGCGTTGATGCTGAAGCAAGAAACATCAGAGGTCGGCCGGGCTTAACACAACTTCAAGTCTGCCGTCTTTCTTGTCAACAACCGCTCTCTTCATGCTCTCTTGCGCGCTGTCGGGCGCGATCGTTGGAGGAAAAATGGAAGAGGGAGCGGCGCGTTTTCATGCTTTATTTTGGTGATGTCTAAAACCTGACTATCGCTACTGATATTTTTTCTGGCATATTTATGTTCTATGGTTATTTCGGACTGTCAACGTCGAATATAGCCATCAACAACCCGCTCTAATTGATTGATTTGAGGGATACAATGAATAATGTCATTCTCAGCATAATTGCTAAAATTTCTGCCATGGATGCCGAAAGTAAGCAGCTTGCTGCCCAGGTCGAGGCGCAGTCTTTGCTCATTAGCGCTCTGATGCTTGCTATTGGCAAGGAAGGCGGCGTCGCGGAATTAGTTAGCAGCGTAACGAAAGCGATAAATTCAGTACTGGAATCATCTGAAGACGTTCTGAAGACGGACGCAGAACTGCTTCTGACCAAGTTTCAGGAACAAATAGCGCTCACGCAGTTGATAAACACCCACGAAGATGAAATCAGTCATGACGTGCTCGATGATTAACAAAGGTCAGTTTGTTATAGATTGAGAATAGGCATAGCTTGCAGTTAGGCATGAGCTTACCGGCCATCATCAACGCTTGGCCGGTTCAGCAAATACCGTTCAGCTTCAGAAAACAGGGATGATCCAGGTTGAATACTCCATTTCTACTCGCCTGCGCTGCTGCTGGAGGCAAACCGCTCAGTATATTAAGGCATATCAGACTTCACTTTTTTTCACAGGCCAGCGTATGTCACCGACGCCGTTGACTTTCGGCGTGGCAAATAAAAAGCCCTGGAAACGTTTGATACCCGCAGATTCGAGCCAGCACCACTCCTCTACCCGCTCTATGCCTTCAGCAACCACGGCAATCTCAAGTTCACGGCAGCAGTTGATGATCGATCTTACCACCGCCTGTTTAGGGCCGCTCTGATGGATGTCGGTAATAATCTCGCGATCGATTTTAACTTTATCAGGCTGAATTTTTGTCAACAACGAGAGTCCAGCATAACCGGCGCCAAAATCATCAATTGCCAGCCCCATACCAGAGACGCGCAGTTTTTTTATCGCGCTGCTGAACTGGCTAAAACCGGAGATCATTTCATCTTCCGTCACCTCCACGATCACCTGTTCGGGTACCAGCCCCTGTTTTTTTATTTCCTGCAACAGGTATTCAATGGCGTCAGGAATAACAACCAGCGACATCGGAAGGATATTAATGGATATTTTATGGTCGCCAATATTGATTTCTTTCGCCAGGGCAAAGGCAACTGATTTCGCTTTGAGATCAACTTCATAACGTTGCTCTTGCGGAATCGAGGCAAAGAAATTAGCAGGACTGCCGCCCTCTTTATCACGAATAAGCGCTTCAAGCGAAGTGATATTCCCGGCCAACGGTTCGATAATGGGCTGGAAAGCAAACTGACAGCATTGACCGGCAAAAAACGATTCTTGCGGCACATGAAATGTATGTTTACGCGAATGAAGCGACCATTGGTCAGGCCGTAAAAAGGGTGACGGCGCGGCAACGCTTTTTTGACTGATAAAAGTATGGATAAATTTATAGACGCGCTCTTCGGTGGAAAGATAACCTTTCAGCTGGCTAAGCTGACGCACCTTTCTCAGGACGTCAGCGGTTTGCAGTTTATTCAGGTCAAAAAACATCATCCCTACGTTTTCAAAGCGCCGGCGCGGCGCGTAATCACGCATCAGCTCGACAACCTGAGAGTGGCGTTCGTCTTGCTTGATCTTGCTGAATAGCTGCTCAAGCACGC
>OAUX01000587.1_pt1 | contig 14761 bp, 18 predicted proteins | sample 1501311 | NCBI WGS metagenome assembly OAUX01 (sample SAMEA2580066, study PRJEB22360) | human gut metagenome | reverse complement strand
CGATACTCGACGACATAGCCCAGACCTTTAACCAGTCGAGCAGCATCCTCGCTATCAAGTGAAATATTCAAAAACTCGCAGCATTCTGCCAGCGCTGGATGGTTAGCCGGGATGCCTGTTGTCAGCATGCCGATGAATGCCTCGAAAGTTTCGCCTGCGCGGGCCGGGTCCGGTCGCATTTCACCGGCCAGTAATGGTCCCCACGTTTTAAACTCTTCGACGTTCTCCAGTTTCATGACCCGCGGCTCAACATCCAGCCCCCAGCGCAATACTACCCAAGCCAGTCCGCGGATCGCTTTCTCGACAGGTTTAGCGCCTTTGGCTTTAGAAAAGTGGCGGCAATCTGGAGAAAACCACGCAAGCGCTACCGGACGGCCTGCAGTAGCTACCTTTGGTCTAACTTCATACACAGACTCGCAGTAGTGCAACGTATCAGGGTGGTTCGTAGTGTGCATCGCCACGGCGTTCTCGTCGTGGTTAATAGCAATATCAACGCTGCGGCCGATCGCCATTTCAATACCGGTTGAAGCACCACCACCACCAGCAAAATTATCAACGATGATTTCTCTCACGCGTATTTCTCCATGGCGATGGCCAGTGACTGTGCCGCTGTGATGATGGCCGGTACCGGCATTTTCTCCAGCCACATGCGATTGATGTGATGTTTAAGGCGGCGCTGGTGATGTGACGGGAGATCCCCAGCACTTTCAACCTGGCTGTAGACCATTCCCACTTCGGCAGGCCAGACGGTTTCCTCAACATCCACCAGCAACATACTTTCCAGTTCGACGATGCGCTTCGTGGCGTATTCCAGTTGCGGGTCCATCACTTATCCTCCTGCTGCTGATCCGCCTTGATGTGCAGTCGTGGCTCACCGTCTTTCGGCTCAGGCCATTCGCGCTGTTTGTTAACCGCCAACTTTTCTACCATCGCCTTGGTAATCTGCTCATCACTGATACCGGCACGACGTTGCGCATCCCATAACAGGAATTGCATGTCAGCCCATTCGCTAAGGTCACCGGGTTCAGCAGCAGCCTCGAGTGCTTCTTTGGAAAGGTGCTTCAGCGGACCAACTGGACCGACATCGCCGAAAGTAGCCAGTGACCATGCTGCATGTTCACGGCGTACTTGTTCGCGGGCCATCGACTCCAGAACCCCATCAATCACCTTCACAGCATCAGCCATTGCGTAGCCGAGATTACCACCGTCGCTTTGTGCTGCTGCTTTGCTGAGTATTTCGCTTATCTGGTGCAGGCGATTGAGTGATACAGGACCGTTCGCCGGGTGGTTGTTAGTTGTCATGAGTTAGTCCTTCACAAAAATAATCCAGTGGGTTTTGTCGTTTTTCCCAGTACGTTGACCAATTGCAGGTTTTACATCTGTAAGCGCCAGAATCTGGCTAACCGGGATCTGCGTCTCGTTCCATTTGAATATGAGAACGCCGTGTGGCCGCAACACACGAAACGCTTCTTTGAAACCGGAGCGTAAGTCAGAGCGCCACGTTATTTTGTTCAGTCGCCCGTACTTTTTACCCATCCAGGCAGACTGGCCCACGCGCTCGAGGTGCGGCGGGTCAAACACCACAACCGGAAATGATGCATCAGCGAACGGCAGTGAACGAAAGTCGGAAATCAGGTCTGGACTGATAACCAGGCGGCGGCCGTCGCACAGTTCGTGCTCTTCGGCGCGGATATCAGTGAACACGGCGCGGGTGTCCTGCTTGTTGAACCAGAACATGCGGGAGCCACAACACACATCCAAAATTGTTTGCTCTGCCATCATTCCTCCATCACGCCAATGCCAGCGGCGCGGATTTCGTGAATAGCGTTGTCATTACCGGCACACCATCCCTCGGCATAATCCCGGCTGAATCCGCTCATGTGCATGACTTCACCAACGCTGCGTTTTGGTAAGTTGACAGCCCGCGCCTCCAGTTCAGCGTTCTGAGATTGCAACTCTGCGATCCCCACATTTACAATATCGCTGGCTTTTCCCACTACATTCATCAGTTCATTCATTGCTGCCAGCTTGGATTGCAATAATGCGCATTTTTTCTCTAATTCTTCGTATGATGGTTTCATGCTGGCATTCTCCCTACGATATCTATAACCCGGCGCATAACTGCACTTCCCCGAAAATCTGCTGGCAACTCAGTCACAGGCTTACTCGAACCGTATGAAAAGCGCTGGAGATCGAAATCAATCACAGCTTTCTGGTCCCTGAACAAACCAAGACGACCGTAACGAATGAGTTCGCCGCGTTCGGCTGCTACGCGGAAATACTTCTCAGCAGTCTGACGATGCAGCGACAACATCTGTGACGCCTCGCTAACGGTTAAGCGTCCACGGATTTTCACCTCTTCGATAATCACCCGAATAAGTGCCGCCTGCTCTTCTGGTGTATTTGGTCTTGGCATGCTGCTCATCTCCGGGCCATACGCAGGCATTCATTACGTTGCTGCGCTATACGTGATACTTCAGCTGAACTGCGGGCAATGCCTAACATGTCGGTATATACCTTTGCAGCCCGCCGCCAGAGTCCTCTGGACTTAAGTTCTTTCGCCTTTTTCTCCGCTAATTGCGTTTGAACCGGATCGCTTTTCTCTTCCATGAAGGGCAGTTTTACGTCGGGTATTTCTGCATTCGAAGCGGTGTTATAAACATACTGAGTTCCATTGTGAGTACGCAGGACTGTGCCGCTAACAGTCAGCGCGCGCAGAAACTTACCTGCGGTACCAGATGGAATATCCAGAGCTTCACACACATCACGTAAAACGCAGTTCGGGGTATGGCGTACCACTATGGCTACCCGATCTTTCTGAGAAATTTCTATGGTCATTGGTCAATACTCGTTTTAGTTAATTAAACCTGCCGCTTTGCGGCGTTTGTACTCTTCCATCAGTATCTGCGCTGGCGTTGGTCCCGCCGGATGGTGCGGCGCCGCCAGTTGACGTCGAATTGGGGGAACACTTAGCCCATTACCAACATGCTTCGACCATTTCGTAAGTAACTTATCTGCCAGTTTTTTCAGTTCACCTTCTGTCATTTGTCGTTCCACGCCCGTTCTGCGCATTTCGATACAGATGTGATACAGCACAGGCTGAGGCCATGGATATTTATCGCTACCTGAATACCGATATGACTCATTGCGCCAGCGCCGGTACTCCGCCATAACCTGCTCCGACGTCAACCCAAATGGATTCGCACCACTCTCTGAAACCAGAGAAACAAACTCAGCCAGGTCAGGCGGCCATGTATTTCCCATCGCGCAGCGCTCCATGCACTGCTGACAGACCAGTCTAATTTGCTGTTCAGTCATCGAACCTATCTGGGCTATCCAGATAGGCGAAGGCTCCGCCCCGTTCTTCTGGGTCCATCGGTTCGAATACACCTCCCCCATGACCTGCCACAGACGCCAGGCTGTTTCCGTCGCCATCAAGTCCATTCCTGCGGCGCCACTCTGCGTGGGCTGACTGAATTTGCTGAACTGCCCGGGATGCTGTTGGTTCTGATCCTGCTCCCACATGACTGTTACCTCCGGTTTCTGGTTTTACCTGCGTTCTCACCCGGGCTACATGTCGGGCAAATTTTTGTTCCCACTGGATTTGCGTAAAAACTTTCCCTTCCGACTCCCAGTACGCGGTGAATTCCGCGAGTTCAGTCAGAAGGTAATCTGGTTCAGGCAGGGAGATACCCCACGATGCGGCGCGCTGTCGGAAGTCTCTGGAGGGAAGCCAGCTATCTGTCATGCTGAATTTCCCGATCGGTTCAGAAACACCGTCCAGGTATCGGGGCATGGCCATGGATGGTAGTTCCTCCCTACTCGGATTTTTCATCGCGCCCGCGTTAAGAGAGGGGTTTAAGATCTGTTTACTGCTAACTGCTTTCTGGATACCTGATGGCAAAGGTTTAGCCAAAGACTTAGCATTATCCTTAGGCAAGGCGAAAGCCTTATCAAAAGCCATCCCCATAGCGTCAGAAACCCCGTAGCAGGCGGCTTTGAGTGCTTCATATGCTTTATCTTTAAGTGAACATTCAGGCAGTAATTCAAACGATCTTGCCCAGGATTTGATCACGTTCACTGATGCTGGCGGGTTATGTTTCACCGCATTAGGCAACCAAAAAACTCTGGCTTTAAGGTCAGCTTCCACCATACCTAACGCTATGGCTTCGCCTAAGGCTAAGTCGAAGGCTTCGACATCCCAGTTTAATTCTTCGGCCATAGCCGCCCTTCCCGCCTTATACAGCCCGGGAATAATCCCTGTGAATGGACCTGTAAGCAGGTAAATAAACAGACTCTGGCCACTTGGCGGGAGTGGTGATAAGGCTCGAAACTTCGGATCATCCCACATGGTGATCTTCACCTTACGATAAGGCTCGTTATTAGCCTTACTCTTAGGCATGGCCTTAGCCAAAGGATTAGGCATATTTCACCCCGCGAGTTGCAGTAATAATGGTCATTGATCAAAACTCGATTAAAACAATTGCGGCGCTACGGCGCTTATACTCGCCAGTAGTGGTCCCGCCGCGTCAGCAGGTAGCATGTTGAACAATGCGATTGCCGCTTCACGAATCTCCTTCTCGAGCTTCTGTAACGGAGCGCCGATTAATTTGGCTTGGTGTGCCTCGCTGCATTCTTTGATAGCGCTCGCCACCAGCTCTGCTTCTGTGCTCGCATTACTTAACCCATGCTTTCTGGCTATCTGAACTGGCATAGCGGCAATAATTGAACCTGACAGCTGCATCACGTAAGTCGTGTACTTTTCTGAGCCTCCCTCGTTTTTCAAATACCGGAAAAAATTCTGCTTATTAACAGAAATTCCGCGGCCATCTGCTTTGGCCCACTCTTCAGCCACCAGCTGAGCGATCCGTTCCTGTGCCTGTCCTGGTAATGTCGATTCCCATTCACGAACGGCGGCCAATATGGCACGGTGCTGAATGCTGTCGCGGCGCTGGGGTTTAAAATGATTTTGCGATTTCACCGGAGAGGCTAACCGTGTTTTATTATGGGTAAAAGCTACTGATTGCATCGTTCAGACCTCGCTTTGTGGCGGAAATACACTATCAAGGGAGCAGGTGCGCCCTAACTCGTTAAGCTTCTCCACAATTAATCTGCATTCCGGTAGTCCAGGCTGGCGTGTTCCGTTCTCATAATTTGAGAGCCTTGACTGACGCCACCCGAATAATTTGGCTAATTGCTCTTGAGTTAAACCGAGCGCTTGCCGTTCTTTGGCGATGTTGTTCATCTTGTCCTCACATATAGTGTTTAGCTGAATTAAACACATAATGTGTTAGATAGTCAAGACGAAACGTTCTTTGAGCGATAACACGTAACGTGGTAAAAATCAGTAATGAATATAAACACTGCAATTGCCGCCAGACTGAAGCAGCTACGCGAACAGAAAAATATGTCGCAATCTAAACTCGCAGAGTTATGTGGGTGGGCTCAGTCACGCATCGGGAACTATGAAGCAGGTCGCCGCAACGTTGGCGTTGACGACGCTATAACAATATCTAAAGCTCTCGGTATTAGCCCGGCAGATCTAATGTTTGGTGATGATCACGCTGAATCATGGTTAACGCCTAAGCATCGTAAATTAATCACCCTTTTTGACCAGTTGCCGGAGTCTGAACAAGACAGAATGATCGATACCTTTCAATTGCGGCTGAAAGAAATAGATGAATATGTCGAAAAGTACCTTCGTGGACGATTCAAGCCAACTGACGACTAAGCCACAATACTAAGCAATCTAACCAGCCTACTTGGCTGGTTTTTTTATGCCTTCCCCTTCCTTTTTCCCATATCGCTTTCATCGGCATCGCTTTAAACACATCTCGTGTTGACTTTTAAACACATTTAGAGTTTAAATATAAACACAGTTTGAAAAACGTCATCGAGGCAGGACGCCCACGAAGTAGCTGCCGGCGGCATACGAATCACCGGATGAGATGACAAGTATTAACACGCAGCAGGTTCAACGTTCCGCCAGCCTGGCGACAAGGGCAACGCAAGAGGATAAATCCATGATCGATTTCGCACGTAAACCAGTGCGGTGTCAGGCCGTACATCTAAATCGCATTGAAGTAATCATTCGACTGATTTGCTACACGCTTGCCCAGAAGGGCGACCCGTCTGCCGACCAACAGACAGCAGTTCGTTCATAACGAGTTTGACCAATGGCTGTTGCCAGCCTCATGCCCGGTGCACAGGGCATTGTGATGGTAATACCACCATCGTAACCAAACAGGAGACGAAGACCTGTTCTGGTTAAATTGGAAAAGTGTTCTTTGCCCGTCCCGTGGCGGGCTTTTTTCCGGAGGTTTTTATGTCAGCTAACGATCTGGCATTGCGCTTCAGCAGCGCACCAGCCGAGGCATTAATCGGGGTTTTGCCTGTTCTGGAAGTAAAAGAAGCATTACGTGAAGAAGTTGAAAGTGATGTGATGGATGAAGTCTGGACTGAGCACAACTTTGAAATGGAAGCGATGGGTGAACAAGTTGATGAAACAGCCAGGCTCGCTCGTAAGTTTGAATGTGCGGCTGAAGCTCTTGGAACGGCGATCAAACTTGCTCTGACTCTCTCACATAATGAGGCAATGCAGGTTCTGAATGACGCCTTAAACGATAACCCAGGATACGGTCGCGAACCGGCAAAGGATGCATGATGGAGTTTGGAATGAAACGCGTGGTGGCTTCTGTTCAGGTCGTTGCCATCCTCAACAGGATTTACAACGGCAGTCCGGTTTCCATCGCATCTATCAGTAAAGAATCAAAGCTGTCTGTGTCTTATCTCGAGCAGATTTTCTCGAAGTTGCGCAGCAGTGAAATCGTCACCAGCCAGCGTGGCGCTGGTGGCGGGTACCACCTTAGCAAAGCAAACCCCAGCGTGGCTGACGTCGTTCGCGCCGTTACTCACACACCTGATTCATTTGAGCCCGTGCTGAATGCTCTGGAGTGGGTCCCCGTCGCACAGCTGGCGCAGGGAAAATCACCTACCCCATAAAGCACAAAACCCGCGCAAGGCGGGTTAAGTACCCGGTCAGCCGACCAAAGCTTTCCGGAACGAGTTTTGACCAATAACCACTACCTTAGGCGGCGATCATCAGCTGCCGGGTATCTTACAATCCAATGGAGCCCGAACGCAATGTTAACGTATGCGTATCTTATTAAAGCCAAAGCTAAAGCAACTGAGGCAAAAAACCTGTTTTGCTGGTTCTCTGCGAAATCAGATTCCCGTGCAGAACGCGAAATCCTCAATATTCTCGAAGACAACGATATTGCCGTCGGTCGTGGCGCCGACTATCAATTACCTGTCCGCACCAACTGGTTTGTTGTTGACGATCTTCCTGAGGAAAGCACACTTGATGACACATGGTGCGATCGTTACGAACTGGCAGAAGACCAGCAAACGTGGCAACTGAAACAGAAGCCTGATAATGAAAATCAGGAGGCTTCCAGCCAGCAAAAACCTGAAACCTCCAGTGCCAATGTACCCACCAGCGACGCGCCAGCATTGCTCCGCCCAATATCTCGCCTGCGCCTGTCTCAGCGGCTGATTGCGCACCTGTTAAATGACGGTGAAGGGAAGGAAATCAGTGAAGCGCGGCACGTCCAGATCGGACAAATGGAACTGGACGAAAATGATCTCTATATACAAAACCTGTTACTGGCCGTTGCAAAGGTGCCAGCGGCGAAAGAGCTTTCTGCTCATGTCGAGTGGAACCTGGCAAACGCAATAAAGGAAGTCTTCGACCGTGAACAGGTCTATACCATTGCTTCATTTGAGGAATTTATTACCGAATGGATTGCGGAACCGAAAGCGCGGACTCAAACCGTACAGGAGTGGGTTAACGATAAGAAAGCACGAATTGTGGGTGATGAGCCAACCGTTCCACCTGTAACGCCAGAACTCATTACCGTTGCGACTCTCCCGCTACGCCAGCGCCTTTTGGCTCAGTTTATTTCTGATGAATATGCTTACCATATTGATACTGAACAGAAGAAAACCATTCAGGAACTTGAGCTGGATGTGGATAACAGCTACGTGCAAAATCTGCTGCTTGCCGCCGAGAATGTAGAACCATTCAGGAAAGCGCCAGAGATCGATATCTGGAAAATTGTCAGCGCGCTAAAAACTATTTTCCCGGTTGATGGTAAACGAGTGGATCTGTCTACCGTAATTCAGTTCTTTAAGGCCTGGTTCAGCACTGAACACATTGACCACGGATTGCTGGTTAAAGAGTGGTGTAAGGGCAATCGTGTGTCGCAAATTCAGCACACTGATTCCGGAACCAACGCTGGTGGAGGCAATAAGACCGATCGCAACCCGGAACTTGTCCACACGCTGGACACTCTGGACATTGATATTGCGCTGGCCACACTTCCAATGGATTTCAACATCTACGATATCCCAGGTGGCGTTTTCCGTCGTGCAAAAGAGATCATTGCTAAAAACGAAAGCCCGTTCAAAGAGTGGTCCGTCGCCCTGCGCAAACGTGCTGGCATCCTGGATTATTCCCGTGCCGCTATTTTCGCACTTATTCGCAGTGCAGAAGAAAACGCTCACCATTTTCCGGAACTGCTGAGCCGTTACATCAATAAGAACCTGACTGAAACCGACCACCAGCACCCAACCGAAGAAATCCTGGCGGCAGCCGGTCACGTGCCAGAAAAAAGCTGGGAAAACGAGATTAACGAGAAAGTCACAGCTGAACAGAAGGCAGGAGTCGAACAACCAGAAATCGCCAACATGGGCAACGGCGTGTTCTCCATTGATGGCCTGATGGGGAACCAGCAAGCGCCAGCGCTTTCTGTCGTAGACCAGGTACGCCAGCGCGCCGTCGAGGATAAATTACATCATGCCAATACAGAGGAAGCCACCAGCGATGTGCAGATGGAAGAAACTGACAACAACGAAATCAAAGCTAATCCTGAAATGTCTCAGAGCGAAACAGCAGTTTTGCCAGTTAAAAGCGCTGATGCAACTGGTGACGCGTCAGCTTCCCTGAATAATGAACCCGTTCACCATATTAATACGGATCCCCTGAACGCTTTTTATACTCACCTGATGGTTGATATGGAAACTATGGGCAACAGTCCTGATGCCCCAATAGTCTCTATCGGCGCTGTATTTTTTGATCCTTCAACTGGTAACACTGGTGCCGAGTTTTATCGGGTTGTCAGCCTTGAATCATCAATGTCGTTTGGCATGAAACCTGATGCCTCTACAATTCAATGGTGGTTGAAACAATCATCTGAAGCCCGGTCTGCCATTCTTATTGATGAAGCTATGGGGCTGCGTGAATCCCTTGAACTTCTGGCTGACTTTATTGCTGAAAATGCTGCTAACGGTAGCCACACTGTTCAATTATGGGGTAATGGTTGCTCGTTTGATAACGTCATTCTTCGCCGCGCATACGCGTTAACAGATACCCCCTTCGCTGTTCCGTTCTGGAATGACAGGGACGTAAGAACCATGGTTGAACTGGGCAAATCTGTCGGTATCAACCCACGCTACGACATCCCGTTTGAAGGTGACATGCACAATGCACTTTCTGATGCCCGGCATCAGGTCAAATACGTCTCTGCAATCTGGAAACGCCTGACCGCAAACTGATTTTCTAATTTCACAATTTACGGATCCTGCCTGGTATGTTTCTACAGGCAGGCCATCAGAGAGATGAGCTATGCACGAACTTACACTGTCTCCTCAGGAAATTGCAGAAATTACTGGCTATCAGCGCTACACCCACCAACAGCGGCAGCTGCGGTGTCACGGCATACCGTTCACCACAGATGGGCGGAACCGCCCAATTGTATTGCGCAGAAGTATTGATCCCGGAGTTTCTGAATTACCTAAGGTCGATGAATATGTTGCACTTGAGCCAAATTACGACGCAATCAATGGGCAGACCAAGAAAAGATCCTAAAGACAAGCACCTACCGCCACGCGTAACTAAAAACCGTTATAGCTATGTGTGGAAGCCAAAAGGAACAAAACATAGCGTAACTCTTGCACCTATTACCGGGACCAGTATGTCCCGGCTATGGGCGCGTTATGAGGAAGAAAAAGCCAAGCGTTCAGACGTAATGACATTTTCTAAATTATGGAAGTTATTCACCAGCAGCCCAGCTTTTGCTGAACTGGCTCCGCGGACACAGACTGATTACAGGTCGTATGAAAAAAACCTGGTCCCAGTGTTCGGGAATATGCGAGCAGATGACATAAAAATTGAGATGGTCAGGATCTATATGGATAAACGTGGCCAACGCAGTATTAACCAGGCAAACCAGGAACTCGGCGGGATGTCGCGTGTTTTCTCATGGGGATATGAACGAGGGTACGTGAAAGGAAATCCGTGCAAAGGAGTGCGCAAGTTCTCTTTAAAAGCTCGTGACGTGTACGTGACCGATGAAGAATATCAGGCAATTTATGAAGAGGCGGCACCAGCTCTCCGGGTTGGCATGGAGATATCTTACTTATGTGCAGCTCGCGTTTCGGATGTTCTCTCTCTCAAATGGTCGCAAGTAAGCGAGGAAGGCATTTTTATCCAGCAAGGAAAGACCGGGACTAAACAAATAAAAGTCTGGACTGAACGGCTTCATAACGCCATCGAACTTGCAAAAACTCTGGGTGGGCGGGAAACGGTTATCTGTAGCAGTAAAAAAACTAAATACTCGAAAAGTGGGTTTAACGATCTGTGGGAAACCGCAAGAGAAGCAGCAGGAAAAAAACTAGATAGAAAACTGCCGTGTACATTTCATGATCTCAAAGCCAAGGGAATATCTGATTACGAAGGCTCGAGTAAGGACAAACAACTATTCTCAGGTCACAAAACTGAAAGCCAGGTTGTGGTTTATGACAGAAAAGTGAAAATTTCTCCCACACTGGATCTTCCAGTCTTGGGCAAATCAGAAGATGATGATGGCGAGTTTTATACCAAGTGAATATACCAACACTATACCAAGTGTGACATGAGTCGTTGAAAGGAATTGAGCTAAGTGTTTGAATAGTGGCGGAGAGAGGGGGATTTGAACCCCCGGTAGAGTTGCCCCTACTCCGGTTTTCGAGACCGGTCCATTCAGCCGCTCTGGCATCTCTCCGTTTTGGCGGTTGCCATGATGCCAGGTAATTTGGCATTTTAACAGACCCCGTTCCGTCAATTTCGTTCAAGTGACGAGTTTGCGAGCAAAACGATGATTAAGTGGCCCTGGAAAGAGCAAGAAACAACCCGGAGTGACGACTGGCCGTGGGACGACGCCCAGGCTATTCCTCTTCTGGTGAATCTCACCGAGCAAGAACAAGCCAGACTTATCGCCCTGGCCGAGCGCTTTTTACAGCAAAAAAGATTGGTAGCGCTTCAGGGGTTTGAACTTGACCCACTGAAAAGTGCGCGCATTGCGCTGCTTTTCTGTTTGCCTGTCCTGGAATTAGGGATCGAGTGGCTCGACGGGTTTCATGAAGTTCTCATCTACCCTGCCCCGTTTGTCGTTGACGATGAATGGGAAGACGATATTGGGCTGGTGCATAATCAACGGGTTGTACAGTCCGGGCAGAGCTGGCAGCAAGGTCCGATAATCCTTAACTGGCTCGACATTCAGGATTCTTTTGATGCCTCCGGCTTTAATCTGATCATCCATGAAGTGGCACATAAGCTTGATATGCGTAATGGCGACCGCGCCAGCGGTATTCCGGCGATCCCTCTGCGAGATATTGCCGGTTGGGAGCACGACCTGTATGCCGCAATGAATAACATTCAGGATGAAATTGATCTGGTCGGTGAAACCGCGTGCAGTATAGATGCTTACGCAGCAACCGACCCGGCCGAATGCTTTGCCGTTCTTTCGGAGTATTTCTTCAGTGCTCCTGAATTATTTGCGCCACGTTTTCCGGCCTTATGGCAGCGTTTTATTCAGTTTTACCGCCAGAACCCCATGGAGCGGTTACGCGATACCCGCTAAGATGGTCATTATCGCTCACCAAATGTGCATTAACGCTGAATTTGAAGATTAATTAAGCAATTGAAATGACGCGCTAATTTTACTGTTGACACCTCATGGTGAGGTCAGTAATATGCGCCTCGTTCACACGATTCCTCTGTAGTTCAGTCGGTAGAACGGCGGACTGTTAATCCGTATGTCACTGGTTCGAGTCCAGTCAGAGGAGCCATATTTAAGAAGCCTGCTTAGGAAACTAAGCAGGCTTTTTGCTTTTTCGGTCGCTATAAAATCCCCTCTGATAAGCACCCTGCCTGCTCTGCACCCCCGTTACATGCCGCATCACAACGTTGATTAAAGTTATGTAAATGTAAATCGTTTAAACTTTGCAATTATTGTAAGTGCTAGTGATTATCATTTATTGTACGCGAGCCAAAGGAACGAGCCCCCGCTCGGTTCACTGTACGTTCCAATTACTCTGGGATATAAACGATGAATTCTCTGCCTCGCGCCGGACTGCGCCGTATCACTCTTGCCTCTTCCCTGGTCTTCTCAGTTAGCCTACCGGCTTTCGCTCAGGAAACGTTAACGCTCTATACAACCCGTGAACCGGGTCTGATCCAGCCTTTGCTTGATAGCTGGACCAAAACCAGCGGCATCAAAGTCAGTACGGTCTATATCAAGGACGGTATGCTTGAGCGCGTTAAAGCTGAAGGTAAAAATTCACCTGCCGACCTGCTGATGACCGTCGATGCCGGTAATCTCATTGATTTAGTTGAAGCGGGTGTAACTCAGCCAGTAGAGTCAGAAGCACTGAAAACCGCTATTCCGGCTAATCTGCGCGGTGCAGATAATCAGTGGTTTGCGCTGTCGATGCGTGCCCGCGTGCTGTATGCCGAGAAGTCACTGCCAATCGATAACTGGCATTACGAACAACTCGCCAGCCCTGAGTACAAAGGTAAAGTCTGTATTCGTTCCGGACAGCACCCGTATAACACGGCGCTGATCGCCGCAATGATTGCTCATCACGGCGAAGCAAAGACCGAAGAATGGCTGCGCGGTGTGAAAGCTAACCTGGCGCGTAAAGCTACTGGTGGCGATCGCGATGTTGCTCGCGATATCCTCGGCGGCATTTGCGATATTGGTCTCGCCAACTCCTATTACGTCGGCCATATGAAAAATGCCAAAGAAGGCAGCGATGCGCGTCAATGGGGCGATGCGATTAAAGTCGTTAAACCTACCTTTGAAAATGGCGGTACACACGTCAACATCAGTGGTGCAGCTGTAGCCCGCTATGCGCCAAATAAAGCCGATGCCGTTAAGCTGATGGAATATCTGGTTTCAGCACCTGCCCAGCAGCAGTATGCGAAAGCGAACTTCGAATACCCGGTACTGAAAGGCGTGACGCTTGACCCGGTTATCAACGCAACTATTGGCGAAATCGACGTCGATAAAACACCATTAACCGAAATCGTTAAATATCGTAAACAAGCTAGTCTGCTGGTAGATAAAGTTGGATTCGATCAATAAACCTCTGCAGTTTCCGACGTTACGCGGCCTGGTTTCCGGGCCGCAGTCATTATTAACGCCGCTACATCTTGGCGCACTGTGCGTAGCGCTTGGCGTTCTGACACCGATCATAGCGCTGATTTGGCAGGCTACCCAGGCCGATTTATCTCACTGGGGTAATCTCCTGACGTATGTACTACCTGCCGCACTAAAAAATACCGTGCTGTTATTAGCCGGTGTCGCGGTGATGGTCGGCGTGATTGGCGTAGGCAGCGCATGGGCGGTAACGGCATGGGATTTCCCTGGACGTAAAATACTTAGCTGGGCGTTACTGTTGCCGCTGGCGATGCCGACCTACATTGTGGCCTTTGCGTGGCTCGATCTGCTGCATCCGATTGGCCCCCTGCAAACCTTTATCCGTTTTTTACTGGGTTTTGACAGCCCAAGACAGTTCCGTCTGCCAGATTTGCGCTCACTTTCCGGCGCAATCATCCTACTCGGATTGGTGCTTTACCCATACGTGTATCTGACAACCCGCGCCATGTTTATTAGCCAACCGGCCCATTTACTGGAAGCCGCACGCACGCTGGGATGCAGCGCAACCGGAACCTTCTTTCGTGTTGCATTGCCCATGGCCCGTCCGGCACTGGCCGTTGGGATCAGCCTGGCACTACTGGAAACGCTCAACGATATCGGCGCATCGGAGTTTCTCGGGGTACAGACGTTAACCGTTACCGTGTACACCACATGGATCTCGCGTTCTGATTTATCTGCCGCGGCGCAAATTGCCTGCATGATGCTGATGTTTATATTCCTTATTCTGACGCTGGAATTTTATGGTCGCAGAAAACAAGGATTCAGCAGTCGCAGCCTACGGGAAATTCAACCTACGCGCGTGCAGGGCTGGCGTGGCTGGCTACTCGGTGGCGTTATTTCACTGCCTGTCCTGCTGGGTTTTCTGGCTCCGGTTCTGTTTTTAATGTGGGAAAGCGCCAAACGCATAGGTGATGAGAATCCGCTTTCCTCTTCGTTACTATCATCATTACAAAATACGCTATCGCTGGCGGCGGGAACCACGCTGGTGGTGGTTTGCGTCAGTATGTTAGTGGCCTGGAGCGCGCGTCATAGCGCCGCCGACAACGCCATGCCAGGATTTCGTCGCGGCGTGATGCGTCTGGCTTCTTTAGGCTATGCGGTTCCCGGCACAATTCTGGCAATTGGTTTTTTGACCCCCGCCATGGCGGTAGACCGTTGGCTGGCCGATTTACTGGATGTTCGTGGTCTGCCGCTGATGTCCGCCGGGATCCTGCTGGTAA
>OAUX01000581.1_pt1 | contig 14877 bp, 10 predicted proteins | sample 1501311 | NCBI WGS metagenome assembly OAUX01 (sample SAMEA2580066, study PRJEB22360) | human gut metagenome | reverse complement strand
GTTTGTCAGAAATTGATACGCGATTATTAAGTCGTAAGAAGTTAAAACAACTTTCTGAAAACCTGCGATTGCTTCTTGTTGATTGTTTGGGTATTGATTCAAGCTATTTTAACTACTATAACAAACAAAATGAAGAGCTTATAAAGATGCTTGAATAGATATTTTGGTTTCATCCCCCTTTGACATTCCCATATAAAAGCGCTATAATAGAACAAATTGAACTGAACCTTTAATCGAGTCCAGAGAGGCGAGAAAGGTGTACTGAGATGCTACGGCATCACTAAAGGGTAGGGACTGCCCTGTTTTCGTGCAACCTTCGCTGACTGGCGGAGGTTTTTTGTGTGAAAGGATATAAGAAATGAGAGAAAATCGTCCTGTTATTGCCCTTGATTTCCCGACTTTTGAGAATGTCAAGGCTTTCCTTGCTAAGTTTCCTGCTGATGAAAAGCTCTATGTGAAGATTGGTATGGAACTTTACTATGCGGCTGGTCCAGAAATTGTTCGCTATGTTAAAGATCTTGGCCATAGTGTTTTCCTTGACCTTAAGCTTCACGATATTCCAAATACTGTCAAATCAGCTATGCGTGTTTTGTCTAACCTTGGTGTTGATATGACAAATGTGCATGCGGCTGGTGGTGTGGAAATGATGAAGGCTGCACGTGAAGGTTTGGGAGATGGTCCAATCTTGATTGCAGTGACACAGTTGACCTCTACCTCTGAAGAGCAGATGCATGATTTCCAAAATATCCAAACGACACTTCAAGAATCAGTGGTTCATTATGCTAAGAAGACGGCTGAAGCAGGTCTTGATGGTGTTGTTTGCTCAGCACACGAAGTCGCCAAAATCAAAGAAGCAACAAATGAAGATTTCGTTTGTTTGACACCTGGTATTCGCCCAGCAGGAGCAGCGGTTGGTGACCAAAAACGTGTCATGACGCCTGCCGATGCCCGCCAAATTGGTTCAGATTACATTGTTGTTGGTCGTCCAATTACGCAAGCTGATGATCCAGTGGCAGCTTATCACGACATCAAGGCCCAATGGAATGGTCAATAAATTTTCAAAAAGACCTTATTTCATAGGAAAATAGATTGAATTAGGTTATAATAAAGAGTAGAAAACGCTTTACGGAGGATAATAATTATGACATTAGCATCACAAATCGCTTCAGACTTGCTAGATATCAAAGCGGTTTACCTTAAACCTGAAGAGCCATTTACATGGGCGTCTGGTATTAAATCACCAATCTATACGGATAACCGTATTACCTTGTCTTACCCTGAAACACGTACCTTGATCGAAAATGGTTTTGTGGAAAAGATTAAGGAAGAATTTCCAGAAGTAGAAGTGATTGCTGGTACTGCAACTGCTGGTATTCCTCACGGTGCTATCATTGCTGATAAGATGAACCTTCCATTTGCCTATATTCGTAGCAAACCAAAAGATCACGGTGCTGGTAACCAAATCGAAGGTCGTGTGGTTAAGGGCGAAAAGATGGTTGTTGTTGAAGACTTGATTTCAACTGGTGGTTCTGTTCTTGATGCCGTAGCAGCTGCAGAGCGTGAAGGGGCTGATGTTATCGGTGTTGTGGCTATCTTTACTTACGAATTGCCAAAAGCTGAGAAAAACTTTGCGGATGCCGGTGTTAAATTAGTTACTCTTTCAAACTACAGTGAGTTGATTAAAGTTGCTAAGGTTCAAGGATACATCACTGCAGACGGACTTAACCTTTTGAGAAAATTTAAAGAAAATCAAGAAACTTGGCAAGACTAATTGCCAGATTTCAGGCGGAACGTTTCAGGCGTTTCGCTTTTTTTAGTATAATTGATTAGAGATTACCTGTAGGGAGAGTATGCGATGTTAATAAATGAATGGTCGGATGCGACAGCAATGGCTGAAGCAGTGCGAAATAAGACAGTCAGTCCTCGTGAATTAGTAGAGGCCACTATCCGTGAAGCAGAGATGACGAATCCCAAAATTAATGCTATCGTCAGTCAACGCTATGAGAAAGCTTTGGTAGAAGCGGAGACAAAAAGTTTTTCAGATAAGCCTTTTGCTGGGGTTCCAATTTTTCTCAAGGACCTAGGTCAAGATCAGGCTGGTGAACCTTCGACTGCAGGTTCTCGCTTATTTACAGACTTTCGACCTAAGGAAACGGATAACTATGTTAAGAAACTGGAGGACCTTGGCTTTCTTATCTTGGGGCGTACCAATACGCCTGAGTTTGGTTTCAAAAATATTAGTGATGCCAAAATTCATGGTTCTGTCAATCTTCCTGATGATGTAACACGCAATGCTGGGGGGTCGAGTGGTGGTGCAGCTGCACTTGTGAGTTCAGGCATTTCGCCTCTAGCTCCAGCTAGTGACGGCGGAGGCTCTATCCGTATTCCGGCTTCCTTTAATGGCCTCATCGGTCTTAAGCCTAGCAGAGGACGAATTCCTGTCGGTCCTGGTTCGTTTCGTGGATGGCAGGGAGCTTCTGTCCAATTTGCTTTGACAAAGACTGTTCGAGATACTAAACGGTTGCTTTACCACATGCAGACTTGTCAGATGGAAAGTCCATTTATCTTACCCAAGCTAAGCAAGCAAGCTTTAGACCAACCAATTAAGCCCTTGAAAATTGCATTTTCGACAGTCTCTCCAATTGGTGGTAAGGTTTCAGAATCTGCTATAAAGGCAACTAAAAAAGCCGTTAGAGCACTGGAAAACCTAGGACACCAAGTCCACGAATTGACGGAACAGCCCTTAAATGGTATTGAGGCCATGCAGTCTTATTACCTTATGAATAGTGTTGAGACGGCTGCCATGTTCGATGGCATTGAAGCTGGTCTGGGCCGTCAGATGACGCTTGATGATATGGAAGTGATGACTTGGGCTATTTTTCAATCTGGTCAAAAGATTCCAGCTAAAGTTTACTCCCAGGTCCTCGCTCAGTGGGATCAGTATAGCCATCAGATGGCAGAGTTTCATGAAACTTATGATATTTTACTGGCACCTACAGTTGCAGATGTGGCACCTAAACAAGGACAATTTGCTCTTTCAGAAAGCTTGAAGACGAAACTTAAGCACATAGCTGATTACAAGTGGGAAAAGCAACAGGAGCTTATCTGGGACATGTTTGCGGATAGTCTAGATTGGACTCCTTTCACGCAACAGGCTAACCTGACCGGACAACCTTCAATTTCTTTGCCTGTTTATCGTGATGAGCAAGGACTTGCGCTTGGCGTTCAACTGACGGCTGCCAAGGGACGTGAAGACCTTTTGTTGCAAATTGCTCAAGAAATGGAAGAAGCTTCGATTTTTAGTTAGAAATTTTTTTCTCAGTTCAATTTTTTGTAAAACCCTTTCAAATAGTGTAGGCTTGTATTATAAGTTTTTAACTTACCTCAACTTTTATTTTTAAGGAGAAAGATATAGATGAAAAAGAAATTTTTCGCCGTTATTAGCCTAACATTGGCTGCGGTTTTTTTGGTCGCTTGTTCGTCACAAAGTTCAGGCGAGAAGAACTGGGAAAAGATTGAAAAACGTGGGACTATCAAGGTTGCGACTGCAGGAACCCTCTACCCACAAACTTACCATGATGACAAGAATAATCTGACTGGTTACGATGTTGAGATTCTTAAGGAAGTTGGAAAACGCCTCAAGTTGAAGATTGATTTCACTGAAATGGGTGTAGACGGAATGCTTACAGCTGTAAATAGTGGTCAAGTAGACATTGCCAACTACTCACTTGAAGATGACAATAAGAACGTTAAAAAATTCTTGCGTTCTGAACCATACAAGTATTCCTTTACTTCAATGGTAGTCCGTGACTCTGATAACTCAGGCATCTCTTCATGGAAAGACCTCAAAGGTAAAAAAGCAGCTGGTGCCGCAAGTACCAAATACATGAAGATTGCTAAGAAGATGGGGGCTGAACTCGTTGTTTATGACAATGTTACCAACGATGTTTACATGCAAGACTTGGTAAATGGTCGTACAGACGTTATTGTCAACGATTACTACTTGCAAAAGATGGCCGTAGCTGCGGTTAAAGATAAATACCCTGTAAAAATCAACGATGGCATTTACAGTAACCCTTATTCAACTAGCTTTACTTTTTCTTTGAAGAATAAAGTCCTTCAAGAAAAAGTTAATAAAGCCATTAAAGACATGAAAAAAGACGGTACTCTTACCAAGATTTCAAAAAAATTCTTTGCTGGTCAAGACGTTACAAAGAAAACTAAAGTTAACTATACTAATATTGATATCTCTGATGTCGAATAATATAAGCGATCCATTAGGGTCGCTTATTTGCTAAAGAAATGTTTAGAAAGATAGACTTATGATTATTGATTTTCAGCTGATTTTTAAAAGTATTCCCTACGTTCTATCAGGATTGCCCTACACTTTAGGAATTTCCATTTTGAGTTTTATCGTTGGGAACTTATTTGCGATTCTCCTTGCCTTTATGCGGATGTCGCAAAAGTCATGGTTAAGATACCCTGCCCGAATTTACATTTCCATCATGCGTGGTGTCCCCATGTTGGTTGTGCTCTTCATTCTTTACTTTGGCCTGCCTTATGTTGGTGTCCAGTTGCCCGCTCTTCTTTGTGCCTTTATCGGTTTCTCCAGTGTAAGTGCTGCCTATATGGCTGAGATTCTCCGTTCATCTATTTCTGCTGTAGATAAGGGACAATGGGAAGCTGCTCGCTCCTTGGGACTGCCAAAGAAGTCTATTATTCGTCACATCATCTTACCTCAGGCCATGCGTATTGCAGTAGCACCACTTGGAAATGTCATCATAGATATGGTTAAAAGTTCTTCATTGGCTGCTATGATTACAGTACCGGACATTTTCCAAAATGCTAAGATTATCGGGGGTCGTGAGTATGACTACATGTCTATGTATATCCTGATTGCCTTCATTTATTGGACCTTGAGCTTCACTTTGGAATTGCTTCAAAATCATCTTGAGAAACGCTTGGCAACTTACTAATTATTGAGACATAACGATTGAATTTCTAATCAAATAGTGAAAAATATTTAATTCTAATCTTATAATATGTGGTATAATAAAAACGATTTAACATCAGAAAGGTATTTTGGAATGAAGAAGAAAACTGTCGTTGCAACGACTCTCTCAACCTTACTCGTCTCAACTGCAATCTTGGCAAATGCTGTCCAAGCTGACGAGGTAGAAACGAATGCAAATGCTACAACTCCAAGCACAGAAGTAGTAGCTACACCAGCCACTACAAGTGCAGCATCGACAGCAGACTCAACTGTATCAAGCGAGTCTGCCGCTCCACTTGTTAGTGCAACATCGACACTTGCAACTCCAACAAGTGAACCTAGTGTATCAGCAGTTCCTAGTGCAAGTGAAACAGCGACATCAACTGCAGCTGCTACACCAGCAACAGAAACAGTGACAAATGCTAGCACAAGTACTAATAATGATACGGTCACAGTCCTTCACACCAACGATGTCCATGGTCGTATGGTGGAGGATGACCGAAATGGTGTTATTGGTGATGCGCTCTTGTCTGGCATCGTCAATGATTATCGCTCAAAGGGAACAACCCTTGTCTTTGATTCTGGAGACTCTTTCCAAGGTCTTCCTATTTCAAATAGTTCTAAGGGTGAGGATATGGCTACAGTCATGAATGCGGTCGGCTATGATGCTATGACCGTTGGTAACCATGAATTTGACTTTGGACTTGACCAATTGCGCCGTTTGAGCAAACAGATTAATTTCCCAATCATCACATCTAACGTCTATGTCAATGGTGTTCGTCTTTTCCAACCATCTACAATCGTTGATAAAACACCTGGTGTTGATGGTGATGAAGTCGTTGTTATCGGTGTCACTACCCCTGAAACAGCCACTAAAACACACCCTCGAAACATTGTTGGTGTGACTTTTAAAGATCCTATTTCGGAAGTCGAAGCAGTTATTGATCAAGTCGAATCAAATGCTCGTGCCGAAGGTAAGGATTACAAAACTTACATTGTTCTTGCTCACTTAGGTATTGATACAACAACTCCTGTTGAGTGGCGTGGTTCAACTTTGGCGGAAGCTCTTTCAAATTATGCACCACTTAAGGGTAAACGTGTACTTGTTCTAGATGGGCACTCACATACCCTTCATACAGCAACTTACGGCGATAACGTCACTTACAATCAAACAGGTAGCTACCTTAATAATGTAGGCCGTGTTGTCTATAATTCTGACCGTATTTTGTCACATGGAGTGATTACACATGACGAAGCCAAGAAGAATTACCAAGTTAACCCTACGCTTAAAGCAATGCTTGATGATATCCAAGCTAAATACAAAGCTGATTCGTCAAAAGTTGTTATTGAAAACAGCCCTGTCAAACTGAGTGGTGACCGAATGGATGTCCGTGTTCGTGAAACCAATCTTGGTAATGTTGTCGCAGATGCTCTCTTGGATTACGGTCAATCTGGTTTTAGCCACAAATCTAATCTTGCAGTGACTAACGGCGGTGGTCTTCGTGAAACGATTGCCAAAGATAAACCTGTGACAAAGGGCGATATTATTGCTGTTCTGCCATTTGGTAACTCTGTTGCTCAAATTCAGGTTACTGGTCAAAACATCTATGATATGTTCGTCAAGTCTCTTGGTTCTATTCTTCAAGTTGATGAAAGTGGTAAAAATGTTCTTGATGAAAATGGTCAACCTTTACTTGAACCTTCAGGTGGTTTCCTTCAAGTAGCAGGAGCTCGTGTCTATTATGACACCACCCTTCCTACAGAAAAACGTATCCTTTCTATTGACATTTTAGATCCAGAAACTAAAGCCTACAAGCCTCTCGACAAAACTGAAACCTACTATCTTGTAACCAATGATTTCTTGGCTGCTGGTGGTGATGGCTACACAATGCTGGGTGGACCACGTGAAGAAGGGCCTTCAATGGATTCTATCTTTGCTGATTATTTGGCATCAGCAGACCTTTCTAAATATGCTGTCATTAATCCAAATTCACGTACCATTTCAATTTCAAGCGCTAATTATGCTGCATTGACTAAGAAAGATGAAGCAGAACAACCTACGCTTAATCCATTAAGTTCAGTTACTCCATCGGATGTTGCTAAAGAACTAACAACAACTAAACCTGTGGTTTCTAAAGTAGTAACGACACCAAACGGTAAAGTCTTCTTTGTGTCAACAACAAATGATGCTCTTAAAGAAACAGAAAAAGTAACAGAAGCTTCAGCTCAAGGCGAAGTTCTTCCTACAACAGGTGACAAGAGCTCACATGCTGGTCTCCTTGGCCTTGGTATGTTACTTACTATCTTTGGACTAAGTGGTAAACACAGAGGTAAAGCGAAAAACTAAGCCAGTATACATGACAAGAAAAGTAATGGGCTAATTACAGTTGTAAATTTGTCTTTCTTAACACTGTCAAACACCTGAAACACTTGGTTTCAGGTGTTTTTATATGGTCGAAAACTATTCCAATAATCATAACACCCTATTATAGATGGAATAGTTTGGTTTTATATTTACGTAACTAAAATTATGTAAAACTTCACCATAAAAAGAAAAAGATAACGGAGTATCTTTTTACATAAATTTAGTTATGTCTATTTACCTAAACAGAATTGACTAAAGAGTTGCGTAATGAGTTCATCTGGAGCAGCATCACCAGTAATTTCACCAAGAATTTCCCAAGTACGTGTCATATCAACCTGTAGTAGGTCAACCGGCATGCCTAATTCAAGACCTTGATTAACGGCTTCAAGACTCTCAAGAGCTTTTTCAATGAGTGAAATGTGACGGGCATTTGAAAGATAGGTAGCATCTTTCTCAACCAATCCAGCATTATCAAAGAAGAGTTGATTGATGCGATCTTCAATCTTATCAATGTTTTCATTTTTCAAGACTGAAATTGGAATGACATCTTCGGGAAGTTCTTCAAGTTGGATAGCTTGAGGAAGGTCAGTCTTATTTAGGAGAATGATGCGATTGCTATTTTGGCTGATGTCAAGGAGGGTACGGTCTTGCTCAGTTAATGGCTCGGAGCTATTAAGGACAAGAAGAACCAAATCAGCTTCTTCTAGGGCCTTTTTAGAACGCTCTACACCTATTTTTTCGACAACATCGTCAGTATCTCGAATACCAGCCGTATCGATTAACTTAAGTGGAACACCCTTAATATTAACGTATTCTTCAATAACATCACGAGTGGTCCCTTCAATGTCTGTCACGATAGCTTTTTCCTCACGTAGGAGGTTGTTGAGAAGACTTGATTTTCCGACATTTGGACGACCAATAATTGCCGTCGAAAGACCTTCTCGTAGGATTTTTCCTCGTTTGGCAGTGGCAAGAAGATTTTCTAAAAGTGCTTGGAACTCTTTCGTTTTTTCACGGACAAGATTTGTGGTAACCTCTTCAACATCATCATACTCAGGATAGTCAATATTAACTTCCACCTGAGCTAAAGTATTAAGGATTTCTTGGCGGGTATTGTTAATGAGATTCTTGAGTGAGCCATCAAGTTGCGAGACAGCAACTGCCATAGCCTTATCAGTCTTGGCGCGAATCAAATCCATTACAGCTTCAGCCTGAGTTAAGTCCACACGGCCATTTAGGAAGGCACGCTTGGTAAATTCACCAGGTTCAGCCATACGAGCTCCAGAACGGATAAGGAGTTGCAGAATTTCATTAGTTACCGCAACTCCGCCGTGTGTGTTGATTTCTACCACATCCTCACGGGTAAAGGTTTTGGGAGCACGCATGACACTGACCATGACTTCATCAATGATGTCATTATTTTCCACGATATGACCATAGTTGATGGTATGAGAATCAACGGTTTCAAGATTTTTCCCTTTGAAAACCTTATTAGCAATGGCAATAGCATCTGTACCTGATAAGCGAACAATACCGATAGCCCCTTCGCCTAAAGGGGTTGAAATAGCTGTAATAGTATCAAATTCTTTGGTAATTGACATGTTTTATCCTTTGAATATTTCTTTATTTGTATTAAAACGAATTTATTTCATTGTAACGCAAATAAGCAGTAGTCGCAAGAATTGGCGCTGATAACGACAAGAAAAAAGAGCCTGAGCTCTTTTCGTTATTTATGACGTTCAAAATATGATTTGGTCTCTTTGATAATGATTGGTGAGAGGACCAGAAGAGCAATCAAGTTAGGTAATGCCATCAAGCCGTTTACGATATCCGCAATTTTCCAAACAACATCGAGTGTTAGGTAGCCACCAAGAGCAACCATGATTACAAAGACAAGACGATAGAATGAGAGGAATTTGGTAGATTTGAAGATAAATTCGAAACAACGTTCCCCATAGTATGACCAACCTAGAACTGTTGTAAAGGCAAACAAGACTAAAGAAAGTGTTAGGGCAATTTCTCCAAAAGTTCCAAAAACAGAAGAGAAGGCAGCTTGTGTCATTGGTGCCCCTTCTAAGCTACCAGACCATTGTCCAGTTACGAGAATAGCAAGTCCGGTAAGGGTACAAATGATGATAGTATCGATGAAGGTACCTGTCATAGAAATCAAACCTTGTTCAACAGGTTCTTCAGTCTTGGCAGCAGCAGCGGCGATAGGTGCAGAACCAAGACCTGATTCATTAGAAAATACCCCACGCGCAATACCAAGTCGCATTGCGACCATAACAGTTGCGCCAGCAAAACCTCCGACAGCAGCTTTACCAGTAAAGGCTGATTGGAAAACCATTTCAAGCACAGGGAACAGTTGATTGAAGTTAGCAAAGATGACAATAAGTGCAGCAATGATGTAAAGACCAGCCATAAATGGCACAACTTTTTCAGATACTTTTGAAATAGATTGAATACCACCGAAAATAATAGCAGCAGTGATAAGGGCTAAGATCACACTGACAATTTTTGGTGACCAATCAAAGCTGTTTTGAAGAGATGCTGTGATTGAGTTAACCTGTGAGAAGGTACCAATACCCAACCATGCGACAAGCACACCGGCAAAGGCAAAGAAGTAGGCCAAAGGCTTAGCGATTGTTTGCCATTTCCCTTTAAAGCCATTGGTAATATAGTACATTGGACCTCCAGAGACATTCCCCTGATCGTCAAGTGTACGGAATTTGATAGCTAAAAGTCCTTCGGCATATTTAGTTGCCATACCGAAGAAGGCAGCAATCCACATCCAGAAAAGGGCACCAGGTCCACCAGTCTTAATGGCTGTTGCAACCCCGACAATATTACCAGTACCAACAGTTGCAGCAAGAGCTGTCGCAAGGGCTGCAAAACTAGAAATATCACCTTCCCCTTTATCTTCAGCAAAGATAAGTTTAAAGGCTTTAGGCAGACGAATGATTTGCAAAAGTCCTAGACGGATTGTAAGGTAGATACCAGTTCCTACAAGAAGGACAAGAAGGGGAGGTCCCCATACAAAGTCATCAATGGAAGTGAAAAAATCTAACATAAGTTTAGAATCTCCTTAAACCGAGACGCCAAAAAGAGGTTTGGCTTAACCAGACCTCTGAAAATACAAAGCTATTCATACAAGTTAAAAACTTGCAATGCTTTCTGTCCTTTTACCTGAGAGTTTCGGGTGTTATCCCTTGCCCCTTCGGTGTCTTGTTAACAGCAGTAGCTGCTTCAAGCTCTCTCCAGAAGTCCGTCAATCACCAGTCATCCTGATGATGTCATTCGGTTAATATTTTATTGTGACTATATCTTACCGAAAAAACCGAACACTGTCAATACCTATTTTCTTAATTAGCCTAAAAAATCCGAATATTACGCTTTCATTATTGCACAAGAACAAGTAAATCTCACATAGCTTAGCTAGCATATCAAGAATGTCTAGCAAATATCCTAGTTTGAAACAAGTATCACAAGTTTAGAGAATTTGATGACAATCATGACTACAGTCTGCATTTTCATCGGAAAAATGATAAAATAGTAGAGCTTATTTTTGAGAATGGAGAACATGATGAACCCATTATTAAACGGTATGAATGATAAACAATCAGAAGCAGTTCAAACGACTGAAGGACCTCTTTTGATTATGGCTGGTGCAGGTTCCGGTAAGACACGAGTGCTTACCCACCGCATTGCTTACCTAATTGACGAAAAAATGGTCAATCCTTGGAATATTTTGGCCATCACCTTTACCAATAAGGCAGCTCGTGAGATGCGTGAACGTGCTATGGCTTTAAATCCAGCAACTTCAGAAACTTTGATTGCGACCTTCCATAGTATGTGCGTGCGAATTCTTCGCCGTGAAGCGGACCATATTGGCTATAACCGAAACTTCACTATCGTGGATCCTGGAGAACAACGCACTCTGATGAAGCGTATTCTCAAGAATCTTAATCTTGATCCTAAAAAATGGAATGAGCGTGCTATTTTAGGGACGATTTCCAATGCTAAAAACGACCTTTTAGATGAAGTGGCATATGAACATCAGGCTGGCGACATGTACACGCAAATCGTTGCTAAATGTTACAAAGCCTATCAAGAAGAGCTTCGTCGTAGTGAGGCCATGGATTTCGACGATTTGATTATGATGACTTTGCGTCTCTTTGATAAAAATCCAGATGTTCTCGCTTATTATCAGCAACGTTATCAGTACATTCATGTGGATGAGTACCAAGATACTAACCATGCTCAATATCAGTTAGTGAAACTCTTGGCTTCTCGCTTCAAGAATATCTGTGTCGTGGGTGATGCAGACCAATCAATCTACGGTTGGCGTGGGGCTGATATGCAAAATATTCTTGATTTTGAGAAAGACTATCCCGAAGCCAAGGTAGTTCTCCTGGAAGAAAACTACCGTTCGACTAAGAAAATTCTCCAAGCGGCCAACGAGGTGATTAAGAACAACCGCAACCGCCGTCCTAAAAAACTTTGGACTCAAAATGATGACGGAGAACAAATCGTTTATTACCGTGCTAATGACGAGCGAGATGAAGCTGTTTTCGTAGCTTCAACGATTAATAACGTCGTTCGTGAAGAAGGTAAGAACTTTAAAGACTTTGCAGTCCTCTACCGTACCAACGCCCAATCTCGTACCATTGAAGAAGCCTTGCTCAAGTCTAATATTCCTTATACCATGGTTGGAGGTACCAAGTTCTACAGCCGTAAAGAAATTCGTGACGTCATTTCTTATCTGAATTTGATTGCCAACCCTGCGGATAATATTAGCTTTGAACGTGTCGTGAATGAACCGAAACGCGGGGTCGGTCCTGGTACTCTTGAAAAGATTCGTACCTTTGCCTACGAGCAAGATATGAGTCTTCTAGATGCTTCCGCTAATATTATGTTGTCACCGATTAAAGGGAAAGCAGCTCAAGGCGTTTATGACTTTGCTAATGTTATTCTGAATCTACGTGACCAGCTAGATGACTTAAGTATTACCGAAGTTGTTGAAGCTGTCTTGGACCAATCTGGTTATCTGGACGCTCTGTCTATGCAACAAACGCTTGAAAGTCAGGCACGTATTGAAAATATCGAGGAGTTCATGTCTGTAACCAAGAATTTCGACGAAACCAATACAGATGGGACAGAAGACGAGACGGGTATTGACCGTTTAGGACGTTTCTTGAACGATCTGGCTTTGATTGCTGACACGGACGATGGTGATGTCGAAGCAGCAGAAGTGACCTTAATGACCCTCCACGCTGCTAAAGGGCTTGAATTTCCAGTTGTCTTTCTGATTGGTATGGAAGAAGGCGTCTTTCCCTTGTCACGTGCTTCAGAAGAGCCAGATGAGCTTGAAGAAGAGCGTCGCTTGGCTTACGTAGGAATTACTCGTGCTGAAGAAATTCTTTTCCTAACCAATGCCAATACTCGTACGCTTTTTGGTAAGACTAATTACAACCGTCCAAGTCGTTTCTTGCGAGAAATCTCAGATGATTTATTGCAATATCAAGGACTTGCACGTCCTGCTAATTCATCTTTTGGTGTTCGTTTTACAAAGGATGAACCAACACAATTTGGTCAGGGGATGAGTTTACAACAAGCGCTTCAGATCAGAAAAGCCAATGCACAACCGCAAAGACATACTGGCGCTCAGCCATTTTCAAAAGCTACCGGAGGGCTACCATTCGGAAAAACGTCTGACTCAAGCAAGACAGCAACAGACTGGGAAATTGGCGACATCGCCCATCACAAGAAGTGGGGAGACGGAACTGTCCTAGAAGTGACTGGTAGTGGTAAAACCCAAGAACTTAAAATTAAATTTCCAGAGGTGGGACTTAAAAAAGTTCTAGCAAGTGTTGCACCCATTGAAAAGAAATAAAAGGACCGAAAGGTTCTTTTTATAAATCCTATCTATCACTCTGATAAGAAATTTCTATTAGACAGCTTGACTTGCTAGGTGTAGAATGAAGGCAACTTTTGTTTTGGAGGAAACACATATGACACGAGAATTTTCATTTGAAACCCTACAATTGCATGCTGGACAAGCCCCTGATAAGGAAGCTAAATCACGTGCGGTTCCTATTTACCAAACAACTTCATACGTTTTTGATAATGCTCAAGAAGGTGAAGACCTCTTTGCCCTTAGAAAACCTGGTAATATTTACACTCGTATTACCAACCCTACTGTAGCAGTCCTTGAAGACCGTATTGCTGCACTAGAAGGTGGTGTTGGTGCCTTGGCAACTGCTTCAGGTATGGCTGCTATCACTTATGTAGTACTTGGTTTGGCACACGCTGGTGATCATGTTGTTGCTGCAACAACGCTTTATGGTGGAACTTTTAACCTCTTGAAAGAAACACTCCCACGTTATGGTGTCACAACAACTTTTGTTGACGTCAACAATCCTGAAGAAGTAGAAGCTGCAATCAAAGATAATACAAAACTTGTCTTGATTGAGTCTTTGGGTAACCCACTTATCAACATTCCAGATTTTGAAAAGATTGCTGACATCGCTCACAGTCATAAGATTCCATTGGTGGCTGACAATACATTCGGTACACCTTATCTTATTAACGTTATTTCTCATGGTGTAGATATCGTGGTTCACTCTGCGACTAAATTTATCGGTGGACATGGGACAACTATCGGAGGCCTTATCGTCGATTCTGGTAAATTCGATTGGGAAGCTTCAGGTAAATTCCCACAATTGGTGGATGAAGATCCTTCTTACCACAATATCAGTTATACACGTGATGTCGGTGCAGCAGCATTTATTACTGCCCTCCGTACACAACTTTTGCGTGATACAGGTGCAGCCTTGGCACCTTTCAATGCCTTCTTGCTCTTGCAGGGCCTTGAAACCCTCTCACTTCGTGTAGAACGCCACGTCGAAAATACGAAAAAAATCGTAGATTTCTTGGAAAACCATCCAAAAGTTGAGAAAGTAAACTATCCTGGATTGCCATCAAGTCCTTACTATGACTTGGCACAAAAATACTTCCCTAAAGGACCAGGTTCTATTTTCACTTTCCATGTTAAGGGCGGACAAGATGAAGCTCGTACAGTCATTGATAACCTTGAAATCTTCTCAGACCTTGCCAACGTTGCCGATGCAAAATCATTGGTTGTTCACCCTGCAACAACAACCCATCAACAATTGGCAGAAGAAGATTTGCTTGCCTGCGGTGTCACTCCAAATCAAATTCGAATCTCTGTCGGTTTAGAAAATGCAGATGATTTGATTGAAGATTTGAAACTTGCCTTGGAAAAAATCTAAAAGTATTATAATACGAATTGACTCAGCATCTAGCTGGGTCTTTTTCAGATATCTTGAATCACATATTAAATTAGGCTATAACATCGTATTCTTAAAGGATTTAAGCAGGAGACATCTCAACATTTTTAAAATCAAACTATCGATAAATGGTGGTATTATAGTACAACACTTCTATGATAAAGCTGGACCTATGAAGCTTCTAAAAAGTAATTAAATACATGCTTATT
>OAUX01000564.1_pt1 | contig 15339 bp, 10 predicted proteins | sample 1501311 | NCBI WGS metagenome assembly OAUX01 (sample SAMEA2580066, study PRJEB22360) | human gut metagenome | reverse complement strand
GGGCGGCAAGGACGCGGCACGCGTGTTCATCGACAACCTGCACCTGTTCAGCCTGCTGGCCAATGTGGCCGACGCCAAGAGCCTCGTGATCCACCCGGCCTCCACCACGCACTCCCAGGAGACGCTGGAGGAGCTCGAGGACCAGGGCATCCACCAGGGCACCATCCGCCTGTCCATCGGACTGGAGAACATCGACGACATCATCGAGGACCTCGAAAGCGGCTTCAAGGCCTTGCGCGAATCCGGTCTGGCCAAGTGACTTTGGTCTGAAACAACTGTCGGGCGGTCCGCTGCACCATGAGAAGGGGGTGTTGCGGGCCGCCCGTTTTGCACTGCGCTTGTAACGCGGATGGGATAAAATTTTCGCTTATTGCGATATGGTATGTCGCAATTTGATACATCGAAAGAAATTCCTTGCGATTTTTTACAAATCGTAGGAAAAGCAAGATGATTTTGCTATTTTGGTAAAAAAGAGAGAAGAAGACTGTATTATGGCGCAGGACGTCAAGAACGATATCAAGAAAGTTATTCAGGTCAACACCATCCCGTTGATCGCCATCATGACCGCGGTCACCACCGTGCTGACCATGTTCGTGAAGATTCCGACCCCGACCCGTGGATACCTCAACCTGTCCGACACGATGATTTTCTTCAGCTCCTATGCGTTCGGCCCGTGGGTCGGCGGCATCATCGGCGGTCTTGGACCGGCGTTGTCCGACCTCATCTCGGGATACCCGCAGTGGGCAATCTTCACCTTCATCATCGACGGTCTGCAGGCGGTGCTCGTGGGTCTGCTGGTCCGTGAATTCAAACCGGCCAACGTCGTCATCGGCTCTCTGGTGGCCGGCGTGTGGAAGGTGTTCGGCTACTTCATCGCCGGCGGCATCCTGTCCGGCTTCGGTCCGGCCCTAGGCGAAATCATCGGCAACTCATTCCAGATGGTTGTCGGCCTGATCGTTGGCTTCGCACTGTTCTCCGCGGTGCGCAAGGCTTATCCGCCGCTGGTGCGACTCGGCAACCTCAGCGTCAAGGCCGGTGAGTGATACATTATTGTCTTGCATAAATAAAGCCCGTGGGTTCACCGATGAACGGCGATTCCACGGGCTTTATTTATACATATTCGTTCATATAGTATCCGTAGTGGCTGTGTTCGCGGCCGGTGCAATGGGCTGATGTGCTGAAAGATATGGAGAAGAGCGCATGATCACGGTACGTGATTTGAGTTGGCAGTATGAGCCATTGGTGGATGGCGGCAAGCCGGTGGATAGCCTCAAGCATGTCAGCTTCGATATCAAATCAGGCTCGTTCGTGGGCGTCATCGGACCGACCGGCGCCGGCAAATCCACCCTGTGCATGGCTTTGGCTGGAATCATCCCGAATCTGGCGGACGGCACCATGACCGGACTGGTGGAAGTCAACGGCATGAACACCAGCCGTCATTCCGTATCGGCGTTGTCCGAACGTATCGGCTACGTGCAGCAGGATCCCGAAGCGCAGCTGTTCTGTGCGAGCGTTGAGGATGAGATCGCCTTTCCTTTGGAAAACCGCGGCATCGCACCGGACATCATCGACAAGCAGATCGACGTCATGCTCGATCTGGTCGGCATGACCGGCTACCGCAAGCGCGTGCCGACCAGCCTGTCGGGTGGGCAGATGCAGCGTGTGGCCATCGCGGCGGCATTGGCGGCGGAACCCGACGTGCTCATCCTTGACGAACCGACTGCGGCGCTCGATCCGGAAGGCAAGCAGGAAGTCTTCGATGTGCTTGAACGCATCCGGCAGACCCGTTCCATGACGGTGATCATGGCGGAACAGGACACGGAGCATATCGCCTATTGGGCCGACCAAGTGTTGTTCATGGTCAATGGGGAATTGGTGCGCAACGGCGACGCCAGCCTGTTCGTCCGTGAAAAAGGACTGCTGGAATCCTCCGGCGTGCAGGTCGCGGACGATCCGCTGCCGCAGGTCAAGGCCGTACAGCAGGGCAAAAAGCATAAGAAGGACAAAAAGAATCAGCCGGAACGGTCCAAGGACGTGGTCATCAGTCTGGACCATGTCTCCTACCAATATGAGCGCGGCGGCAACGCATCGAAAGCTCTGGACGACGTGACGTTCGACATCGAACGTGGCTCATTCATCGGACTCATCGGACGTAACGGCTCCGGCAAGACCACACTCGCCAAACATCTGAACGGACTGATCCGACCCACGCAGGGCACGGTGACGGTGGATGGGCTCGACGCCTCCAAACACAGCGTCGGCGAAATGGCGGCCCACGTCGGATTCGTCTTCCAGAATCCCGACCATCAGATCTTCTGCTCCACCACCAAGGAGGAAATCGCATTCGGTCCTACCGCACTTGGACTGGACGGAGCCACCGTGTTCAAACGCGTCGACGAGATGCTGACGCTGTTCGACCTGCACCGTTATGAAGACGTCTCGCCGGCCACGCTCGGCTACGGCGAACGCCGTGCGGTGGCGCTGTCATCCGTGCTTGCAATGCGCACGCCGATCCTCGTGCTCGACGAGCCTACGGCCGGTCTCGACCACCGTCTCGCAGCACGCTTCCTCGGCACCATCGAGAAACTCAACCAGCGCGGCGTCACCATCGTCATGATCAGCCACGACATGCGCGCGGTATACCGGTACTGCACGCACGTGCTGGAATTGGAGGACGGAAAAGTCGTGCAGTATGGGCCGATCGACAGGTCCGAAGCGGCGCAGAAGCAATCTCGGACCATCCGCAAACCGCGTAAATCCAATGGGCCCGTTTCGGCGACGCATGTGCTGCTGAAAGTCACCAAGCATGAGGAAGGACGACACTGATGGATGCCGATTTGTATGTACCGGGCGACGGCTGGCTGCATCGCGCCGACCCCCGTGTGAAATTCCTCATCACCGTGGTCATGTTGGTGTTGTGCCTGGTATGGCGCAACTGGGCGTTCATACTTGACGTTCTGATCATCGAACATCTCATGCTCATCACCGACGGCGTGCCGCTGAAACGCATCGGCTGGGTGTGGAAGATCCTCGCCGTGATCATCGTGTTCATCGTGGTGCTCTGGCCGATTTTCGACCCATCCGGCACGCACGTGCTGTGGCAGTGGGGATGGCTGAAACTCACGCGAGAGAACCTCGTCATGGCCGCGGTGATGGGATTGCGCATTCCGGCGCTCGGATTCGCGTGCTTCCTCACGTTGTTCACCACCAGCCAGACCAAGCTGATCCGAGGGCTCACCTCCCTGGGCATGCCGTACAAGGCCGGACTCACGCTCGCCACCGCGCTGCGCTACATTCCGGTGTTCTTCTCCATCTTCCAATCCGTATCGGCCGCGCAACGGGCTCGCGGACTCGACCTGAGCGGCAAGAAAGACGCCACCGGCAAGAAACGCAACGTATTCGTACGCTTGGTGGACCGGTTCAAATCGTATCTGCCCATCATCATCGCGGTGCTGATCCGCGCCTACAAAATGAGCCAAAGCGTCGGCTGGGCTATGGAATCGCGCGGGCTCAACCTCCAAGGCGTGAGACGCACCTACCGCATACAGCTGAAGATGAGACTCTCCGATTGGATCATCCTTGCGGTCACCGTCGCCGCGACGGCAGGCAGCATCTGGCTGATGCTGTGGCAGTTCTGAGGTAGGCCAATGTTCCAGAACGAACAACGCATCACCATCACAGCACGCGACCTGAAAGTGGTCTCGGCCCTGCAATGCGACGGCCGTATGACCATGCAGGCGCTTGCCGACAAGGTCGGCATTTCCGTATACGCGGCTACGGAAAGCTACCGCAGGCTTATTGAATCCGGCATCATGAACATCGTCCCGGTGTGCAATCCATTGAGTCTGGGCAATTACAGCCAGGTGCTGGTGGGACTTCGTCTCGACGGGAGCAGGGATGAGGCTCTTGCCATGCTCCAATCCATGCCACAGGTCACCTACGTGGTCTGCGCTCTGGGGGATGCCGACATCATCGCTGAGGCTGTGGTGTATTCGGCTGAAGGCATGGATCATTTCCTCAAACATGGTCTGCGCGCGTTGCCGGGATTGTCCCGTCTGCAGGTGTTCTCATGCGGACGGCTGGTGCTTGATGACCACAATGTCAGCGTGGTGAACCGTCTGCTCGCCGCGCATGGCGAAACCGGCTTCCTGACCAAACGCGAGGCGAGTGTCGGCACCGATATTCCCTCGCATCGTCTGGATCCACGGTTCGTGCACACATTCAACGAACTGCAGAAGGACGGCAGGGCCAGCTATGCGTCGTTGGGGGAGCGTCTCGGCGTGACCCATACGGCGATTCGCGGCCGCATCAAAAAACTCGAAGATTCCGGCGTGATGCGCATTATGGCCACGGTAAGCCCCATGCGTTTGGGAGGATTCCGACAGGCATTCCTCGGACTTGGAGTGAAACCTCCATATCGGCTTGACTCCGAACAGCTTCTGGCCATCGACGAAGTGACGTACGCGATGAGTGGTGTCGGATTGAACGGTGCCGATTACCTGATTGAAATCATCGCCGACAACGATGAGGACCTATGGCGCGTGGTGGACGAATCCATTCGCCCATTGCCAGGCGTGGAACAGACCTGGTGGGCGTCCACCGTCAGTGTGGAAAAGGAGTCGTATTGGCTTGAGCCGCCGCACGAAGGCGTATTGCTAGGCGATTGACGATTGCCCGATGCTTGGAACATGGTTTCTGATCATCCAGTTTTCGCTGTTCCCGCGTTGATCTCATACTCAAGGATGAGTCGCGGTTCAGCAGGATTTCAGACCAACGCATGATACCGTTGACGTCGAATGTTCCGTATGTTGGAAGTAACTTCGCAAAGAAAGGAACTTCCATGGACATCAGGGACGCCATCAAAGCCAATAACACTGCCATTGAAGCCATCGATCTTGTCAAGGACTACGGTTCCGGAAGCAACGCGGTGCATGCGTTACGTGACGTCAATATCGCCTTCGAACAAGGAAAATTCACCGTCATCATGGGCCCTTCCGGCTCTGGCAAATCCACGTTGATGCACACGCTGGCCGGACTTGATTCGGCCACTAGCGGACACGTCATGTTCGACGGCAAGGATCTGACCCGCATGAACGACGACCAGCTCACCCTGCTGCGCCGCCATCAGATCGGTTTCATCTTCCAAAGCTTCAATCTGCTGCCGATGTTTACTGCCGAACAGAACATTCTCATGCCCTTGACCTTGGCTGGGGCGAAACCAGACCGACAGTGGTTGCGTCTGCTGGTGGAAACGCTTGGCCTTAAGGAACGTCTTAACCATCGTCCGAACGAACTATCGGGAGGCCAACAGCAGCGTGTGGCCATCGCACGAGCATTGATCACCAAACCGAAACTGGTGTTCGCAGACGAGCCCACCGGCAATCTTGACTCCGTATCAAGCGCCGAAGTGCTGAGCTTCCTGAAACGTTCCGTCAACGAACTTGACCAAACCATCATCATGGTCACGCATGATGCGGTCGCCGCGTCTTACGCCGACCGTGCGCTCGTGTTCGCCGACGGCCAGATCGTGGCGGACGTGAGCAAGCCGACAGCAGACCAGATGAGTGAACTGCTGATGAAGGAACGCGAAGCCGCCACAATGAATGCGGCTTCCGCGAGAGATTCCCGCTAAACGCACTGTAGAAGCATTCGAAGAAGGAAACAGAATTAACCATGTGGTCCATCACTTTGAAACTCATGCGAAAAACCAAGCGCATGCTCATACCCGCAGGCATCGCCATCATGATCGGCACGGCGTTCATAGCCAGCACCTTCCTGTTCGGCAACGCCATGAACGACTCCCTGACACGGCAGATGACCGCCATGTTCGGCAACGCCAACTATGCGGTGACCGTCAACAGCTCCGACCTGAGCGATGAGGAACTCAACGAAGCGTACTCCAGCACTGTCGGCGACTTCCATCTCGACCAGATCGCCGGCATCGAAGGGGTTGACGGCGTCCGCGCCTCGGTGGAGACCGGCGTCAGCGTTTCCAGGGGGGACAGCGCCATCAGCGGCGAGATCATCTCTACCGCGGCACAGAAGAACATGCTTCCCGTGAGTATTACAGAAGGGGACCAGCCGAAGGACTCCAACGAAGTCGCACTGCCGGAAGACATGGCGAAACAGCTGAACGTCGGCATTGGCGACACTGTAAGACTGACCTCCCAATATGCGGTAGGCACCGATGGCAAAGCCAAAGCGGACAACGTGCGCGTGGTCGGACTCACCTCCGATCCGAACGGCGCCTACTCGTACTATGGTGGTGCGATCGTAGGATCCAACAATCTGCTTGCCGCAATGCAGGGAACGGACGATTTCGACACCACCGGAACAACAACGGTATACCTCGACCTTGCCTTGGATGGAAATAGCGTATCCGCAAAAACCATCAACAGTGTGAAAGCGTTGCTGCCAAAGCATTTCGATCTGATGTCGCGACAGCAGGTCAGTGACGAAAGCATCAAATCCTTAACCGGCAACCAAACCAGCATCGTCACCACATTCCTCATGTGCTTCGGCGTGCTTGCCATGTTCGTGGCGGCACTGGTGATCGCCAACACGTTCCAAGTACTCGTGGCGCAACGCCGCCGCACACTCGCCTTGCTGCGCACCATCGGCGCGAAAAAAGGCCAGCTGTATGGCTCCGTGCTGTTCGAAGCGGCAGTGCTTGGCTTCGTCGCATCCGTGCTTGGCGTGGTGCTGGGAAGTCTGCTCATGTGGGGCATGTGCGTCAGCGACATCATGCAAGAGGGTATGCGATTCAATTTCTCTTGGCAGGCCGCCGTCATACCTATTCTCTTCGGTATTGTGGTGACGGTGCTCGCATCCCTGGGATCTGCACGTTCCGCTACTGCGGTGACGCCATTGGAGGCATTGCGCCCGATTGAACTGACCGACAACCGTCGTTCCAGCCTCACGCGAGCCATAATCGGTATTCTGATGGTGGTGGTCGGTATCGCCATGGTGGTATTTTCCATCTGGCAGGTACAAGCCACCAATGGCGGCGAGAATGCGAGCAGCGATCAATTCACGATGATTCTGCTCGTAGCCATCGCCGGTGCCGCACTGGTATTCCTCGGAATGGTGGTCACCGCGGTGTTTTGGATGCCGGCCCTCATGAAGGGAGTTGGAGCGTTGGCCTCGCTGACAGGCCCTTCCGCAACGGTTGCGCACGCCAACATTCAGAAGAATCCGCGACGCATCGCAGCAACCGGTGCCGCTCTGCTCATCGGCGTCACCCTGGTTTCCACCATCGCAACCGGTGCCGCCAGCGCCAAAGAGACTATGAATGGTGCGCTCGCCACCCGTTATAGCGTCGACATCGTGGCCATGGGCGATGACATCAGCCAGCAAATGGTCAAGGATGTAGCCGACATCAACGGCGTGTCCGACACGTTGTATGCGCCGGCGGTTTCCGTGACCTTGGAGAAAGCGGATGGAACCCAGCCTACGTCCGCATTGCTGGTCGGCGTGAAGAATATCGATCAGGTCAAGCAGGTCATGCGTGCCAACTTGGGTAACGCCTCCATCGACAGTGATGGCGTGCTCATGCCAACATACAATGCGCAAACCGGCAAGGAACTGCAGTTCGCCAATGGCACGGCTGATTTCTCCACCGAATGGAACCAGGACGGCGACGCTACGCGTTCGCTGACATTGCAAGCAAACCAAGCCGACTACCGTCGCGTATCCGCACAGTATGGAGCTGTCGGATTCGTGGATGAAAGCCATTTCACCAATGGTGACCTCGATGCCGCCACCCATGTGCTGCTGGTCAAGGCGGATACTGACAAGTCGGGAGTTTCCGTTGACGGCATCTACAACGACATGCAGGCCGCATTGGAAAAGAGCACTGATGCGACAGTAACCGGACCGATCGCCGAACGCATCGTATGGGCGAAGATGATCGACTCCATGATGATGCTTCTGGTGGGATTGATCGCCGTGGCCGTGCTCATCGCACTTGTCGGCGTGGCCAACACGCTGTCCCTGTCGGTGATCGAACGCACCCGCGAATCGGCCACCCTGCGCGCCATCGGCATGACCCGCGGCCAGCTCAGGGCATCGCTCGCCATCGAAGCGCTGCTCATCTCCGTAGTCTCAGGCCTTGCCGGCATACTGCTTGGCACATTGTTCGGTTGGCTGGGCGCATACGTGGTGTTCAGTCTGTACGGCACCGTGGCATTCCCATTCGAATGGGGAATCAACGGCATTGTGCTTGCCGTGGCGGCTGTGGCAGCGTTGCTGGCCAGCATCGCACCTGCCCGTCGGGCGGTCAGGGTGCCGCCTGTCGAGGCGCTCGCTGAAGCTTAGGCGATAAACGGAATGCTCCTTCGAAAGAAGGAGCATTTTTGTTGCCGAATACGTTTTATGAAGATTTTATACGAGATGGTTTTCGTAGGCGAACACGACGGCTTGGACGCGGTCGCGCGCATTGATTTTCGACAGGATATGCGCGACATGCGTTTTCACGGTAGGCAGGCTGATGAACAGCTTGTCCGCGATCTCCTGATTCGACAGGCCATGCGCGATTTCGATGAGCACCTCGCGCTCGCGGTCGGTCAGTTCGTCCAATTCCGGATCGGTGTACATAGTTGCCGTCGAAGCGGAAGCGGACATTGCGGAAACGGGCGCTGCGGCGGCCGTTCCTGCGAAATCGCCATCCATCATCTTCTCTATAAGCCGTTTCGTGGCGGATGGCGCGATAATCGCATTACCTTGAAAAACTGTGCGAATCGAATTCAACAACGTTTCCGGTTCCGTATCTTTCAGCAGAAAACCGGAAGCGCCGGCATTGATCGCGGCCATCACATATTCGTCCAAATCGAATGTCGTCAGAATGATCACTTTGGTATGAGTGACTTCTGATTGTGTTCCATCGGCAGCAAAGCGATGCTGCAACGCACTGATCTGCCGAGTCGCCTCGATACCATCCATGCCGGGCATACGCACATCCATCAACACCACGTCAGGATGCAGCGTTTCCGCCAACGCCACAGCCTCTGCACCATCGCGCGCCTGGCCGACAACCGCCATATCCGGTTGCGAGCCGATCACCATCGCGAAACCGGCACGTACCAATTCCTGATCATCGGCAATGACCACATGAATCTTCTGTTCTTCACTCATACTCTCCACCTTATCGGCATTGTTCCGCTCACAGCGCGAAACAAACCCTTAAATCTCCCTGAAAACTTGAACCGGCTATCGAGACACGCGCTGCAGCTGCTCCTCCAGCGGTGCTGCAGGCCTCAACTGCAGTTCGCTCGCGCTACCGGCGTGAGCATCATCGCTGAAACCAGTCTCACGAAGCACGCCAAGCAGTTCGCGCATACGTTTGAGCGCGGCACGCCCCTGTTCTCCAATGGCTTTGAACGCTGTGGAAATCTCGTCGGCGGCCGGCTCCTTGCCTTGTGCTTCGGCGCGATCCAGCATGCGAATACCATCGACGGCTTGGTTAATCACGCTGTTCAACGTGGCAGTGACCTCAGCCTGAATGCTGGCACTGATACGGTCACGTTCCATATTCGCCGCGAGAATACGCTGCTTCTCCTGCTCGGCCATCAGCGCTTCCTCTCGCGCCTGCAACACCAGTGCGTTGGAATCACTGGAACGAGCCCAACGTGCCCACGCCATAATGCCGGCGCACAGCATCAACACCGCAACCGTATGCATAACGCCGGTAAAGAACGCTGCATCACTACTTGCCGTGGCTGAAACCGGTTTTGCCAAGCCCACGGAAGCGGCGATGGCGTCGAACAAGGTAGTGTATCCATGTTGGTCGGCTGCGATTTTCAAGCCCATCAGAGCCGAACAGGTGACAGCGGCAAGACCGGTCCAACGCCATGCGTGTTCACGCCCATACAATACGGCTGAATACAGTGCGCACAGCGACGCTACGATGTGCCCGACCTCAATCGATCCCAAAAACACCAATTGCACAACCGACAATACGAACACAATAAGCGCGCAAGTCTCGGGGAACCTGCGGCGAAGAGCCAGCGCCAGCAAGCAGCATGCGGCGATTGCATGTGAGAGCTGCGCATGAGGTGAACTATCAAAAAAGAGCGTGATCGACATGCGATTCAGCAGCGTGACCAATGCCACGGCACCAACGGTATCCATGAGCACATAATGATGCTGCGTCCACGCGGAAACACGTTCCACCCAATTCAGCCTTCGCGCATTGGATGTATTTGCAGGTTCCACGGATTTCAGTTTCAACGATTTGAGCAAATCATGCAGATTGGGTGCGGTGATGCGCAAATGTTGCAGGGCATTCGAACGATGATCGCGACCGGTCGGTTGGTTGGTTTCCTGCGTCTGCTCCGATGGCTGATCCGGGATTCGCGCCGATATGTTGACGACTGTGTGAGGCGCGATTGCTTCGTCGGATAATTCCGCTGTGCTGGATATGGCAGTTGTGTTGCACGATTCGGACTGTTCCGGGGCATACTGTTCGCCGGTTTCGTCTGTCACCTGTTCTTTACCGCCGTAAGGCAGGGTGGCCATGACTTCGAAGCCTCCGCCGAGTCGGGGGCCAGCCTGCAATGAGCCTCCGGCCGATTCGATGCGTTCCTTCATGCCCAGCAGGCCGTAACCTGGCGCATGCCCGTCGATATTGGCCGCCGCGCCATGACCATTGTCGGTGATGGTCACAGTGAGCAAACCGTTGTTCCATGACTCTTTAATATGTACATCGACGTGCGGCCCCGCATACTTGCGGATATTCGTCAGCGCCTCCTGCACTACATGGTAGGAAGCTATCGAGGCTTGTTCGCTGAGTTGTTCTGGGCTGGCGGTGCCGTTGATATTCCGTCGGATTCGAATGTCGGGGGAGACGTTTTGCGCTTGTTCCACAAGATTGCCGATATCGTTATAATCGGCGTGCGGTGAACCTCCGAATACTCCCAGAAGACGTTGCATGTCATGCAGTGCGCGTTCCGATTCGTGTCGAATCGTCTCCATGGTGTTTCTGGCCACCGCGGGATCATGCGTGCCTGCATAGCGACCGCCGTCAGACTGCACGATGATGATCGACAGGGTGTGCGCCACCACATCGTGCATGTCACGTGCGATGCGTGCGCGTTCCGCCAACGCGGCGATATCGCGTTCATTCTGGTCTCGCGCGGCGATTGCCTCATTGCGTTCCCGCATCATGCGAATGGTTGCCAGACGGGCACGCTGCCAGAACGCTACAATGACGGTGGAAATAATGCATACTTCGAAAATCGGCGTCAGCACCAGCATGTATTGCGCCATCATGTCGGCGACTTTCGACATGGATGTTCCTGTGTAGATGGAACCGAGAGTGTCTTCCGTGACCATAATGTCATTCGGATTTGGGCCGTTCCAGCTGCTCCATGTATGCACTTTGCCTCCGGTGAGCAGTGGTCCATTGGTCATGGTCCATGCTATCAACGCCGAAGCCAGAAGACCGATGGTCAACGCCAGAATAATGAAGGCTTTCGTGTTTTTGGGATTGCCGTAGACGATCACCGAATACAGCATGAACAATGCCAGAATATCGGCGCCCAACAGGCAAGGGCCGAATATGAGATGCGCCAAGGTCAATGCCACGCAGAGCAACGCTCCGGTCTGCGGCCGCCATCGACGGATCAGCAGCGGGATAAGCATTGCCGCTTCCCATGCCATCTGCGTGGAAGGCTTAAGGTCAAACAGCAATCCCGGATTATAGGTGATGCCGCCGGTCACGCCGAACAGCAGAACACCTATGGCAAGCGTGATGATGAGATCGCCTGCGAAGACATGACCATGCATCCACGACAAGAGACGCTGCTTGAGATTCGACATACGTTCTACCCTAGCGCCAGATATGCTGTGACGCCATCATGCGCGGGAATGAAATAGCGGCAGGATAAAGCCGCTTTTGTGAGGTAAGGTTGTCTCCGCATGTGGGTGGGATGGAAGCCATCAAGAAGTCACTACCCGCATTGAACATGCCGATGACGCCAAAAGGAAGGTGAATGCATGACGTTGCTGAGCGAATACTACGTGCCCGGATTGCATATTGATGATCGTTCCATCAAGGTGCCGTTGGATTGGACGGGCCACGAGCCCGGTCATGGGTTCGATGGCGAATCAATCAGCCTGTTCTACCGTGTGGTCACCGCTCCCGAACATGTGCATGATGATCTTCCGCTGCTCGTGTTCCTGCAGGGTGGTCCCGGTGGTTCCGGCCCCCGTCCGCTCGGTCCAAGTTCCGATGGTTGGATTGAGGAGGCCATCAAGCATTTCCGTGTGGTGTTGCCGGATCAACGTGGTACTGGGCGTTCGTCTCGTGTCGATACGCATGTGATTGAGGACATGGATGGCGGCGGCAAGGCCGGTGCCGCGTTTTTGAAGCGCTTCCTCGCCGATTCGATCGTTCGTGATTTCGAGCATCTGCGTCGTACCGAATTCGGGGGCGCACGTTGGGCCACGCTTGGTCAAAGCTATGGCGGATTCCTGACGCTGACGTATCTTTCGCTGTTCCCGCAAGGGGTTATCGCCAGTTTCACCACGGGCGGCATTCCTCATGTTCCCGCCGATGCGACCGACGTGTACCGTCATACGTTCCCGCGCATGGCGGCAAAGACGAAGCAGTTCTACGAGCGTTACCCGATCGATGTCGAACGTGCCGCGGCCGTCGCCGACATTCTGCAGTCGCGCAAGGTCGCATTGCCGAACGGCGATCCGCTCACGGTGGAACGCTTCCAATGCTTGGGATCCGATTTCGGCATGAAGCCAAGTTTCGAACGCGTGCATTGGATTCTTGACCAGGCATTCCTCGACGGCGACGGTTCGGCCTCGACCTCGGCGGAACTGTCTGACGAATTCCTGTCTTCCGTGATGGATGCGACCTCGTCTCGCCCGCTGTACTGGCCGTTGCAGGAGTTCATCTACGCCAACGGCGAGCTGGAAACGCCGATTTGCTGGGCCGCCCAGCGCGTGCGCGGCGAGCATCCGGAATTCGCGGGTGACATCCGTCCGCTTAATTTCACCGGCGAGGCCATGTTCCCGTGGATGTTCGAGCAGGAACGTGCGTTGCGTCCGTTCAAACCAGCCATGGACGTGCTTATGGAAGACACGCATTTCGGCACGATCTACGATGCCGACCAGTTGGCGCGCAATGAGGTTCCACTGCAGGCTGCCGTCTATTTCGACGACATGTACGTAGATTCTGGATTGCAGCTCGACACGCTGTCCCGCGTCGGTCGTTCACATTATTGGACCACCAACGAATTCGAGCATGACGGCGTGCATGGTTCCGTGGTCTTCAAACGCCTGTTCAACGAAGCACTGAACAGGGGAGATCTGGAAGAACTGTTCTGACACAGACAATCCATCCATATATCGATATCAAATAGGAACCGGGAACAACAAGGAGAAACCATGTCCAACCCAACCATCGGATTCATCGGATACGGCAACATGGCACAGGCCATTGCCGAAGGACTTGTCGCGGCAGGTGCAATCGACGGTACTGACATCGTGGCGTGCGCCGCGCATTACGACAAACTGGAGAAAACCACGGCGAAGGTTGGTGCCACACCGCTGCGCACCGCTGCCGAAGTCGCAGACGCGGCCGACGTTGTCATCATCGCCATCAAACCGTACCAGATCGAAAGCGTCATCAAACCAATCACCGGCGCGCTCGCCAACGAAAGCACATTCGTCGTATCCATTGCGGCAGGCTGGGATCTCGCCAAATACCGTGAACTGTTCGGCGCCGATTTCGGCGCGATGCACATCCAGTGCACCATTCCGAACACGCCGATGGCCGTCGGCAAAGGCGTGCTCGTCACGGAAACCGACAACACGCTGACCGCCGGACAAACGGAGGTGTTCGAGCGGTTGTTCTCGTCGATCAGCCTCATCGAACGCGTCGATTCCGCGCATATGGGTATCGGCATGTGCATTGCCGGCTGTGCTCCTGCCTTCACCGACATGTACATCGAGGCGCTTGGCGATGCTGGCGTGAAGTATGGTTTGCAACGCGCCACCGCCTACCGTCTGGCGGCGAAGATGGTGGAGGGCGTGGGTGCTCTGTATCTGGCGAACGAAACCCATCCAGGTGCCATGAAGGACGCCGTCTGCTCTCCAGGAGGCACCACCATCAAGGGCGTCGCATCGTTGGAGGAAAGCGCGTTCCGCGGTGCGGTCATCAAAGCGGTCGACGCCATCGAAGCCTAATACTAAGCTAAGGAACCATGTCTCTTACTATCGGAATCGTCGGACTGCCGAACGTCGGCAAGTCCACCATGTTCAACGCATTGACCCGTAACAACGTGCTGGCGGAAAACTATCCGTTCGCCACCATCGAACCGAACACCGGCATCGTGCCGCTGCCGGACAACCGTCTGCCGGTGCTTGCCAAGCTCGTGCACACGGAGAAGATCGTGCCGGCCACCGTCACCTTCGTCGACATCGCAGGCATCGTCAAGGGCGCTTCGGAAGGCGAAGGCCTGGGCAACAAGTTCCTCGCCAACATTCGCGAAGCCGACGCGATCTGCGAGGTCGTGCGCGCCTTCGAAGACGATGATATCGTGCACGTCAACGGCAAGGTCGATCCGTCCGACGACATTGAAACCATCAACACCGAGCTGATCCTCGCCGATCTGCAGACCATCGAGAACGCGCTGCCGAAGCTGGAGAAGGATTTGCGCGGCAAGAAGATCGAACCGGCCTACATGGAGGCCGTCAAACAGGCGAAGACCATTCTCGAAGCCGGCGAAACCATTGATAAGGCGGCTCGCGAAGGCCGTTTCGACAAGGATTCCGTCTACGATCTGCACTTGATGAGCGCCAAACCGTTCATCTACGTGTTCAACGTGGACGATGCCGAACTGCAGAACAAAGACATGCAGGCCAAGCTCGCCGCATCCGTGGCTCCGGCTCCGGCCATTTTCCTCAACGCGCAGTTCGAAGCCGACCTGACCGAACTCGACGAGGCTGACGCCCGCGAGATGCTTGCGGACGCCGGTCTTGAGGAGTCCGGATTGGATCAGTTGGCGCGTGTCGGCTACGACACGCTCGGTCTGTCCACCTTCCTCACAGCAGGTGAGAAGGAAGTGCGCGCATGGCAGATCCACAAGGGTTACACCGCCCCGCAGGCCGCCGGCGTGATCCACACCGACTTCGAAAAAGGCTTCATCAAGGCCGACATCGTCTCCTACGACGATTTCGTGGCCGCCGAAGGCTCCATGACGAAGATCAAGGAGGAAGGCAAGCTCCGTCAGGAGGGTCGCGACTACGTCATGGCCGACGGAGATATTGTGGAGTTCAAGTTCAACATCTCGAAGTAAGTGTTTCTCTGGCTCCCCTCTTTGAGGG
>OAUX01000551.1_pt1 | contig 15599 bp, 16 predicted proteins | sample 1501311 | NCBI WGS metagenome assembly OAUX01 (sample SAMEA2580066, study PRJEB22360) | human gut metagenome | reverse complement strand
ACCGGGGATAGGGAAGGGCGTGTGGCCAATGTGCCCAGCCAATACACACATCTTCATCAACGACCACAAAACCATCATCACGTTTATGCATAGCCCCGCTGGGGCAAACCTTGGTACAGGCCGGATCTTCACAGTGGTTACAGGCAATGGAGAGGTAGTAGGCGAAAACGTTCTGTCGCCAGACGCCGTTGTCTTCCTGCCAGTCACCTCCGGCGTATTCGTAAATCCGGCGGAAACTGACGTCGGGCGTGAGATCCTTGTAGTCTTTGCAGGCCAGTTCGCAGGTTTTGCATCCGGTGCAACGACTGGAATCAATAAAAAATCCATACTGAGTTGTCATGGGTTAGTCCTTAAACCTTCTCGATTTCGACCAGATTAGTGTGCTGTGGGTTGCCTTTTGCCAGCGGTGAAGGGCGCTGTGTTGTCAGCGTATTGACGCAGGCGCCATGATCAATTTTGTCGCCGGTCATATCGGCATCGTGCCATGCACCTTGGCCCATTGCGCTGACGCCAGGCAGGATCCGCGGCGTCACTTTGGCCGCAATACGTACTTCACCGCGGTCGTTAAAGACCCGCACCATATCGCCATTTGCAATACCACGCTTTTGGGCATCGACAGGGTTGATCCACACTTCCTGACGGCAGGACGCCTGCAGAACATCGATATTGCCGTAGCTGGAGTGCGTACGGGATTTGTAATGGAAGCCAAACAACTGCAGCGGAAATGCGCTGCGTTTCGGATCATCCCACCCTTCAAACGTAGAGGCGTAGACGGGAAGCGGGCTAATTACTTCGTCCTTTTGCAACTCCCAGGTGTTGGCTATTTTCGCCAGTCGACTGGAATAAATTTCAATCTTTCCGGACGGTGTTTTGAGCGGATTGGCCTGCGGATCGTCGCGGAATTTTTTATAAGCGACAAAATGCCCGTTAGGGTCTTTACGTTTATAGATCCCCATTTTTTTCAGCTCGTCATAGGAAGGCAGCGCAGGGTCTTTGGCCAGCATTTTTGCATACAAATACTGGAGCCACTGTTCCTGAGTACGGCCCTCCGTAAAGCGTTGATAGATATCATTGCCAAGGCGTTTGGCGACTTCGCTCATTATCCAGTAGATCGGTTTACGCTCGAACTTCGGTGACGTCGCGGGTTGAATAAAAATGAGGTATCCCATGTTGCCCGCATAGTCGTTAGGAATAATGTCTTCCTGTTCGACGGTCATTAGGTCCGGCAGCAGAATATCGGCATATTTGGCCGAGGATGTCATGAAGTTTTCGATGACCACTATCATTTCGCATTTCGTATCATCCTGAAGGATCTCATGCGTTTTATTGATATCTGAGTGCTGATTAGTAATGGTGTTGCCCGCGTAGTTCCAGATAAATTTAATCGGTACATCGAGCTTATCTTTCCCGCGCACGCCATCGCGGGTTGCGGTCATTTCCGGGCCACGAGCGATGGCGTCGGTCCAGCTAAAGCAGGATATCTGGGTCTTGATGGGATTCTCCGGCAGCGGCATGCGTTCAATCGTGATGGTGTAGGTTGATTCTCGTGCACCGCTATTGCCGCCGTTGATGCCAACGTTGCCGGTCAGGATAGGCAACATCGCGATCGCGCGTGAGGTCAGTTCGCCGTTAGCCTGACGTTGCGGACCCCAACCCTGACAAATATATGCCGGTTTTGTGCTGCCGATTTCCCGAGCCAGTTTGATAATGCGATCGGCGGGGATCCCGGTGACATGCGAGGCCCATTGGGGCGTTTTAGCGATACCGTCATCGCCGTTGCCAAGTATATAGGCCTTGTAATGTCCGTTAGCGGGGGCGTCGGCGGGTAGGGTTTTCTCGTCATAACCAATGCAATATGTGTCGAGGAACGCCTGATCGACAAGATTTTCGTTAATCATGACCCAGGCAAGTCCCGCCACGAGTGCGGCATCGGTTCCTGGGCGGATAGGGATCCACTCATCTTCACGACCCGCAGCGGTATCGGTATAGCGCGGATCAATGACGATCATCCGGGCATTAGATCGCTCCCGGGCCTGCTCAAGGAAGTACGTTATTCCGCCGCCGCTCATGCGCGTTTCGGCTGGATTATTGCCAAACATTACTACAAGTTTCGTTTTTCGATGTCGGATGTGCTGTTGCCGTCATTTGAGCCGTAGGTATAAGGCATTGCTGCCGCGATTTGTGCGGTGCTGTAAGTGCCGTAATGGCTCAGGAAACCGCCATAGCAGTTCATCAGGCGAGCGACCAGCGAGGCATAAGGAGAGGAGCGCGTAATGTTGCCGCCTACAATGCCTGAGGTGTAATTAATATAAACAGCTTCATTACCGTATTTCTCTACGGTATTTTTTAAACTGTCACTGATGGTATCCAGTGCTTCCTGCCAGGTTATACGTTCGAATTTTCCCTCACCACGTTTGCCTACGCGCTTCATCGGATAATTCAGGCGATCCGGATGATTGATCCGTCGGCGGATTGAACGCCCACGCAGACAGGCACGAACCTGGTGCTGACCATAAAGATCGTCTCCGGTCGTATCGGACTCCACCCATACGACTTCGTCATCTTTGACGTGGAGTTGCAGGGCACAACGGCTGCCGCAGTTTACGGAACACGCGCCCCAAACCACTTTCTCTTCAGCCGGTTGTATCGCCTGTTGTACCGCAGCGGCGGCGGTGCGCATTCCAAAAGGTAATGACAGCCCGCCTGCGGCAAGCGCAAGCGAACCGATAGCCGAGGATTTCACTAACGTCCTGCGGCTGATGCCTCCATATTGCTCAGTATCAGACATAACTCACTCCATTATAGTTATCGCTATATATTAATCTCTACAGCGAAATTAATAGCATGCTAATAATGGAGTGAGTTTACCCATTTATGAGTATGTCATCTTAATGCATATCAAACTGGAGTAACCCTCCGCGCACGGAGGGTGAGATTTATTGCGGTTCGACGACGTGTCCGTCTTGTGCAGATGTGCTATTGGCGGGGGCGTTGCCGCTGTTGGTCCGGGTATAGAGAATTTTGTGCGTATCATTTGCACAATGTCCGACTACCTGTGAGTCAGGTTGATCGGCCTGATCGTTGGGGACTATATTCAGCGTGAAGCTGGATTCAGCTACACCATTATTGATGATGCGTTGTTCGATATCGCTTTTTACGCGTTCGCATGACGCGGGTGCCGCCAGAACCTGCGGGGAAGCGACTACCAACATGATCGCGGCAATTCCTGGTATGTATTTCATCATCAGCTCCTTTATGATCGACTTAAACTAAGATTAGCATTTCTGGTGTAAATAACTGTATTTGCTAATATGATTGAGAATTATCTTCTTATCCCGGTGAAAAATGTGAAGAAACAGACCCTGTTAGGTTTCCTGTGCGTCGTGCTGGTTGGCTGTGATAACGCCAAAGGGCTGGTTTCCTTTACGCCGGAAATGGCCAGTTTTTCCAATGAATTTGATTTCGACCCGCTGCGTGGGCCGGTGAAAGATTTCAGCCAGACGCTGCTCAATGATAAAGGTGAGGTCACTAAGCGTGTCGTTGGTACGCTGTCACAGGAAGGGTGTTTCGATACGCTTGAACTGCACGATATTGAAAACAATACCGGTATGGCGCTGGTCCTGGATGCAAACTACTACCGGGATGCCGAAACGCTGGAAAAACGGATCCGTTTACAGGGCAAATGCCAACTGGCGGAACTGCCTGCGGCAGGAGTGGTGTGGGATACCGACGATAACGGTTTTGTCGTTTCTGCCACGGGGAAAGAGATGAAGGTGCAATATAGATATGATGCGGAAGGCTACCCGCTGGGTAAAACAACCGTTAATAAGGACAATACCTTACAGGTTGATGCCAAACCGTCGGTCGACCCGTTGAAGAAGCTGGATTACACCGCGGTGAGCCTGCTCAACAATCATCCGGTAGGCAACGTCAAACAAACGTGCAAATACGATGAATACGCAAATCCGGTCAACTGCCAGCTCGTTATCGTTGACGAGAGCGTGAAGCCGGCAGTTGAACACCATTACTCAATTGAAAACACCATCGCGTACTATTAGTCAGACTTTATTGAGCGGTAGGTTGCAGCAGGTTAGGACCTGACGTTTTATGTTCTGCCAGATACTGCTGCTGGAAGATACACATACGTATAGTGTTGCGGTATTGGCCGTTGATAAAGAATTCATGAATCAGCTCGCCTTCGACCATAAAGCCAAGTTTACGGTAGATGTGGATAGCTTTTTCGTTCTCTTTATCAACGATCAGATACAGCTTATATAAATTGAGTACGGTGAAGCCGTAATCCATCGCCAGCTTAGCAGCCCGGGAAGCCAGACCTTTGCCCTGATAATCAGGGGAAATAATGATCTGGAATTCCGCCCGTCGGTGCACATGGTTAATTTCAACCAGTTCCACGAGTCCGGCTTTTTCACCGTCGCATTCCACCACAAAGCGACGTTCGCTTTGGTCGTGAATGTGTTTGTCATACAGGTCTGACAGCTCAACAAACGCTTCGTAAGGTTCTTCAAACCAGTAACGCATTACGCTGGCGTTATTATCAAGCTGATGAACGAATCGTAAATCTTCACGCTCCAGCGGGCGCAACTTAACACTGAGGGCGCTAGTCATATCGTATCCTTTCAATATCCTTCAAAGTGCAATAATTATGGGGCAACGGTGCGGCCAGTACGGCGGTCAAGGCAGCGCAGTGTGTTAGGTTCCCAGTACGCATTAATATTAGCGCTCTGTTCGCATTTATCACGGCTATCAAAGGCTGTATCGGCTTTGTCCCACTCTTTCTCTGCACGTTTGTTGACTTTCTGGCGAAGCTGACGCGTATCGTTCCATTGTTCCTTTTCCATTGCTGCTTGTTGACGACTTTGCGCACTGTCCCCGGATTCAATGACCAGTTTACTGGTTTCAGCAAATGCGGAAGAGGTGTACACAGCCGCAGCCAGCGTCAGCATAGCCGTCAGGCACAGGCGTTTGGTCAGTGTAATTTTCATGGCGAATTCCTTTTATGGGAAAGGGTAAAAACGATAAAACAGGGTTAAATTCTACACTATTCCGGTTTGCGGGCATACCCACCCGGTGGATATGGATACGCTAACGAGATTCTGTCGTATCATAGTTAAACCGAAGGTAACTGAATAACATCAATGCTTAAGACCACATTTCTTTTTTTCGTCACCGCGTTATGCGAAATCATTGGCTGCTTTTTACCCTGGCTTTGGCTTAAGCGCGGGGCTACAGCCTGGTTGCTGATACCCGCCGGGATGTCACTGGCTTTATTCGTCTGGTTGCTGACACTGCATCCGGCAGCCAGTGGGCGTGTATACGCAGCCTATGGCGGTGTTTACGTGGTGACCGCGCTGCTATGGCCACGCATTGTCGATGGTGTAAAACTCAGTTTGTATGACTGGTCTGGCGCGCTGGTGGCGTTGTGCGGCATGTTGATCATTGTGGCTGGGTGGGGGCGCGCATAGCGCCTTTTTTGTGATCAAGCAGAGTTTTTTTGAACTTTATACTTGTATGGTAGTAGCTCAGTTGGGTAAATTTCATGCATCACAAGAACAGATGTAGGGAATAAGAAATGAAGATTGTTGGGGCTGATGTTTTTGTTACCTGTCCTGGGCGTAATTTTGTGACGTTGAAAATTACGACAGAAGATGGGATCACCGGGCTGGGAGATGCCACGTTAAATGGACGCGAGCTGTCCGTGGCGTCGTATCTGAAAGATCACGTATGTCCGCAGCTTATTGGTCGCGATGCGCATCGCATTGAGGATATCTGGCAGTTTTTCTACAAAGGCGCGTACTGGCGTCGTGGGCCGGTCACCATGTCGGCGATTTCCGCAGTGGATATGGCATTGTGGGACATCAAAGCGAAAGCAGCCAATATGCCGTTGTACCAGTTACTCGGCGGTGCTTCTCGTGAAGGAGTTATGGTTTATTGCCACACCACTGGCCATACCGTTGATGACGTACTGGAAGATTATGCGCGTCATAAAGAAATGGGTTTTAAAGCGATTCGCGTGCAGTGTGGCGTACCGGGCATGAAAACCACTTACGGTATGTCTAAAGGCAAAGGACTGGCCTATGAACCTGCCACTAAAGGGCAATGGCCGGAAGAACAGTTATGGTCAACGGAGAAATATCTCGATTTCACACCAAAACTGTTTGAAGCCGTGCGCGATAAATTCGGTTTCAACGAACATCTTCTGCACGACATGCATCACCGTCTGACGCCAATTGAAGCGGCCCGTTTTGGCAAAAGCATTGAGCAATATCGTCTGTTCTGGATGGAAGACCCAACCCCTGCTGAAAACCAGGAGTGCTTCCGCCTGATCCGCCAGCATACCGTCACGCCGATTGCGGTAGGGGAAGTGTTCAATAGCATCTGGGACTGCAAACAGCTGATCGAAGAACAATTGATCGACTATATCCGCACCACCATCACCCATGCGGGTGGTATCACCGGTATGCGCCGGATTGCTGATTTCGCGTCGCTGTATCAGGTACGTACCGGTTCACATGGACCTTCCGATCTATCGCCTGTGTGCATGGCCGCCGCGCTGCATTTTGATCTGTGGGTGCCGAACTTCGGCGTACAGGAATATATGGGCTATTCCGAGCAGATGCTGGAAGTGTTCCCACATAACTGGACCTTTGATAACGGCTATATGCACCCAGGAGACAAACCCGGCCTTGGGATCGAGTTTGACGAAAAACTGGCGGCGAAATATCCGTATGACCCTGCATATCTGCCTGTTGCTCGCCTGGAAGATGGCACGCTGTGGAACTGGTAAGGAGTGATTTGCTATGAAAAGTATCGTGATTGAAAAACCGAATACGCTGATTATCGCCGAACGACCGGTGCCAGAACCCTCAGCAGGTGAGATCAGGGTAAAAGTGAAACTGGCGGGAATTTGTGGTTCAGACAGCCATATTTACCGCGGTCATAATCCATTTGCACAATACCCGCGCGTGATTGGCCACGAGTTTTATGGTGTGATCGAGGCGGTAGGTGAAGGCGTTGACCATTCGCGAATAGGCGAGCGGGTGTCCGTTGATCCGGTCATCAGCTGCGGACATTGTTACCCCTGTTCCATTGGTAAACCTAACGTTTGTACATCGCTGGTGGTGCTGGGCGTGCATCGCGATGGCGGTTTCAGCGAGTACGCTGTCGTGCCGGCGAAAAATGCCTGGACGATCCCCGATACTGTGCCTGATGAGCATGCCGTTATGGTCGAACCATTTACCATCGCCGCAAATGTAACCGGGCAAATTAATCCGACAGAAAACGATATTGCGCTGATTTATGGCGCAGGGCCTATGGGACTGACCACTGTACAGGCGCTTAAGCGTGTCTATAAGGTTAAAACCGTAGTGATTGCTGACAGAATCGATGAACGCCTGGCCATGGCGAAGCAGTGTGGTGCAGACTGGGCCATCAATAATAGTCAGCACTCGTTGCAAGAGTTTCTGGTAGAAAACGGGCTAAAACCGACCATCATCGTGGATGCAGCTTGCCATCCATCCATTTTACAGGAGGCTATCACGCTGGCATCGCCAGCCGCGCGAATTGTTCTGATGGGCTTCTCCAGCGATCCTTGTCAGATTATTCAACAAGGTATTACCGGTAAAGAACTGTCCATTTATTCCTCAAGATTAAATGCGAACAAATTCCCGGTTGTGATTGACTGGTTGGTCAATGGACTCATCGATCCTAATCAACTTATTACTCACACTTTTGACTATCACCACGTTACAGACGCAATTGAATTGTTTGAGAAAGATCAGCAGCACTGCTGCAAAGTCTTACTCACATTCACTGAATAATATAAAAACTGCGAGTAAGTGGTACGCATCTTACCTCTTAGAGATAGCCAATATGAATCAAGAAAAACACGAAAGGTCCACGAAAGATCTGGTCAGAGCTGCCGTATCCGGATGGTTGGGTACTGCGCTCGAATTTATGGATTTTCAGTTATATTCTCTGGGTGCTGCACTGGTATTCCATGAAATATTTTTCCCGGAACAGTCTGCCGCCATGGCGCTTATTTTAGCGATGGGTACATACGGTGCAGGATATATTGCTCGTATCGTTGGCGCATTTATATTTGGCAAAATGGGTGACAGCATTGGGCGTAAAAAAGTGCTGTTTATTACCATCACCATGATGGGAATTTGTACGACCTTAATTGGCGTGCTACCAACATATGCACAAATTGGTATCTTTGCGCCTGTTCTGCTGGTGACGCTGCGTATCGTGCAAGGGCTTGGTGCAGGGGCTGAAATCTCCGGCGCAGGCACGATGCTTGCTGAGTACGCGCCAAAAGGTAAACGTGGCATTATTTCTTCACTTGTTGCCATGGGAACCAACTGTGGAACCCTTAGCGCAACGGCAATCTGGGCAGTGATGTTCTTTGCTCTCGACCGTGAGGAGTTATTAGCCTGGGGTTGGCGTATTCCGTTCCTGGCGAGTGTCGTGGTGATGATCTTTGCCATCTGGTTACGTATGAATCTCAAAGAAAGCCCGGTATTTGAGAAAGTGAATGATGAAGAAAACGCTCCGGCATTAAATAATTCGTCAGAAAACACGCTGGCGGCGATGTTTACCAGTAAATCTTTCTGGCTGGCAACCGGCTTACGTTTTGGACAGGCGGGTAACTCAGGGTTAATCCAAACCTTCCTTGCCGGTTATTTAGTGCAAACCCTGTTATTTGATAAATCTATCCCCACTGATGCCTTAATGATCAGTTCGGTACTGGGCTTTATTACAATACCATTGCTTGGTTGGTTGTCTGATAAATTTGGTCGTCGTTTGCCTTATATTATCCTGAATATCTCGGCAATTATTTTGGCTTACCCGATGTTGTCAATTGTAGTGGATAAAACGTATAGCCCGGGTGTCATTATGACGGCACTGATTGTTATTCATAACTTTGCCGTATTGGGATTATTTGCTCTCGAAAATATTACTATGGCGGAAATGTTCGGTGCCCGTAACCGGTTTACGCGAATGGCGATTTCAAAAGAGGCGGGGGGGGTAGTTGCCGTTGGGTTTTGGTCTATAAAGCTGTTCTGGCGGGTATTTTCTGCAACATGACCAATTCCTGGTGGCCAATTCTGGTGATGGTCATCGCCTACTCACTGATCGGTCTGATTTCCGCGTTGCTGATGCCAGAAGTGAAAGATCGCGACCTGAGCGTGCTTGAGGATGCTGCCGAGGTGAATAAAGTCGAGAAGGTTCGTTGCTCGGTGACTCAGACAAACTGATACCAGACACTAGCATGGACGGATGTCTCATAGGCTGTCCATGCTATTACACAGCTTTATATGATGTCATACCAATCATAAAAAGCTTAATGCAAATCAAAACATACAACCATACAGGCGTTACTCTGGAACAGTCCTGATTTCATTTATAAGTAGGCCATACCATGCAAAACAAGCTCTTAGCGGCAAAGGCTGCACTTCCTGACTACGATCGTACAAAACTGGTTCCGCGTATTGTTCATCTGGGGTTTGGCGCGTTTCACCGCGCACATCAGGGGGTTTACGCTGACATTTTGGCTGCAGATCACGGCAGTGACTGGGGCTACTGCGAAGTGAATCTGATTGGCGGCGAGCAGCAGATTTTCGATCTGAAACAGCAAGATAATCTGTATACCGTTGCAGAGATGTCTGCTGATGCCTGGACTGCGAGAGTCGTGGGCGTGGTGAAAAATGCATTGCATGCGCAGGTTGATGGTCTGGAAAGCGTACTGGCAGCGATGTGTGAACCACAGGTCGCGATCGTTTCCCTGACCATAACGGAGAAAGGATACTGCCATTCTCCGGCGACCGGTCAACTGATGTTAGACAATCCAATGATTGCCGCCGATCTGCAAAACCCGAAACAGCCAAAAACTGCGCCAGGCGTAGTGGTTGAGGCTTTGGCACGCCGCAAAGCGGCAGGTTTAGCCGCCTTTACTGTGATGTCCTGCGACAACATGCCTGAAAACGGTCATGTAATGCGTAATGTTGTCACCGCGTATGCCAGAGCAGTGGATGAAGAACTGGCTGCGTGGATCGAACAACATGTGACGTTCCCGTCGACTATGGTTGACCGAATTGTCCCGGCAGTTACCCCAGAGACACTGGACAAAATTGAACACATCACTGGCGTACGCGACCCGGCAGGTGTGGCATGTGAGCCGTTCCGTCAGTGGGTTATCGAAGATAACTTTGTCGCCGGTCGCCCTGAATGGGAGAAGGCAGGTGCGGAGCTGGTGGCAGATGTCATTCCGTTTGAAGAGATGAAACTGCGTATGCTCAACGGCAGCCACTCTTTCCTGGCTTATCTTGGTTATCTGGCCGGTTATCAACACATTAATGATTGTATGGATGATGAAAACTATCGTCTTGCTGCTCGTGCGTTGATGTTGCAGGAACAAGCACCCACGCTGAAAGTAAAAGGTGTTGATCTACAACGTTATGCCGATCTGTTAATTGAGCGTTACAGCAACCCGGCACTGCGTCATCGTACCTGGCAGATCGCTATGGACGGAAGCCAAAAATTGCCGCAGCGTATGCTTGATTCCGTTCGTTGGCACATTGTAAACGGCAGTCACTTTGATTTACTGGCGCTGGGCGTGGCGGGCTGGATGCGCTACGTCGGCGGTGTGGATGAGCAGGGCCAGGCGATTGAAATTAGCGATCCGCTGTTGCCCGTGATCCAGAATGCGGTGCGTAGCAGTAACGAGGGCGAAGAGCGCGTTCGGGCGCTGCTGGCGATCGATGCTATCTTTGGTCGTGAACTGCCGCAGGTTGAATTGTTCAAAAACCAGGTTACACAAGCATATCTTGCTTTACTGGCTGAAGGGGCGAAGGCGACGGTTGCGAAGTATGCAGCAAAACTGAAGTAACGAAGATTATGTTTTATGTCGCCATCTGGCTTTCAACGGGCCAGATGGCGCTGTGTTTTCTGGCATTCACACCAATTAGTTCATGCCTAAACGAATCAGCTCGAGGGGGGCATATTTGCCTTCACACCCTTCGATTTCCACTGTTTTTCCGCGGCGAATCTGCTCAGCGGTCAGGCCATCGGTATCTATCGCTGTAATGCGGCCTGTGAGCCCGGTGTCGCTGATCATGACGCGGCTGCCAGTGGTGATTGCGTTACGGTTACGATCGTATGTTTTCATGGTGTTTTCTCCTTTCCAACTTACCGTCAAAGCCCGTGGGCTTTTAGTCCCACGTAACGGGCGCAATATAAATACGCTTCTCGTTAAGGATTTTTTTTGTTTTCGATCAAAATCACAGCTTTTTTTATGCAGTTATGCAGGAGAGGGTAAAACGCAGGAGAAACTCACCCCGGTGTGAGGCGAGCGTAGTATTAATCTTCGCTGAACCAGTCGCTATTTTCCTGACGAATAAGCTGAACGGACTCACCAATTTCCTGGAGATGGAGCATCATTGCGCGCTCGACCGCATCGCCATCATGTTTCTCAAGGGCGGCAAAGATATCGTGATGCTGGCGTAACAGCATTTCAGGCGGGGAAATATGATCCAGGCTCATATAACGAACGCGGTCAATTGTAGCCTTTATATTCTCAACGGTATCCCAGGCGAGTTGGCACTCGGCGATTAAAGCCAGTTTCTGATGAAACTCATCATCAAGCTGGAAGAAATCATTGATCTGTTTTCGGTCAATTGCTATGCGCTGCTGATGCAAATTTTGTTCAAGCTGATAGCACTGTTGGTCGTTGATCAGCGATGCGGCGCGGCGTACCACGGCACATTCAATCGCCTGGCGGACAAAACAACCATTTTGCACCTGCGACAGCGAAATCTTGTTCACATAGCTGCCACGCTGTGGGCGGATCTGAATCAGACCGTTTTCTGCCAGTTTGATGAATGCTTCTCGTACCGGCTGGCGTGACACATTAAAGCGTACGGAAACCTCTTTCTCAGACAGCGGTGTACCGGGTGCTATCAGACAATGCACGATATCACGGCGAAGAATACGGTAAATCTGTTGATTTACTGGCTGTGTAGGGTTGAGCTGCGTTTCTACGGTCATTCATTCTTACTTTTTAGAGAGTTAACCCGGATATTTTATCACTTCTTTCAGGCTATCTATACCCGGCGCAAGGCCGGGCAGATAAATTAGCTCCGATGAATACTCAGCCCGGCAAAAGACTGTGTGACAGGCATCATTTCAAGGGTGTTGATATTGACATGAGCCGGTAAAGAAGCCACCCACCATACCGCTTCTGTGACATCTTGCGGGGTCAGCGCCGTGGTATTTTCGTAGGCTTTTTCAGCTTTGGCATCATCACCTTTGAAACGGACATTAGAGAATTCCGTACCGCCAACCAGACCCGGTTCGATGTCGGTAACGCGAATGGCAGTGCCGTGTAAATCAGTACGTAAATTCAGGCTAAACTGGCGAACAAATGCTTTGGTCGCACCGTAGACGTTACCGCCAGCGTATGGCCAACTGCCCGCTGTAGAACCGATATTGATAATATGACCGCGGTTGCGTTCAACCATGCCTGGCAGAACGGCACGGGTCATATAAACCAGCCCTTTGTTGTTGGTGTCGATCATATTTTCCCAGTCTTCAACGCTGGCCTTATGGGCAGGCTCAAGGCCCAGCGCCAGACCTGCGTTGTTGACCAGAACATCAATATTGCGCCATTCAGCAGGGAGGGCGTCCAGCATCTCTTCAATTGATGCACGATTACGTACGTCCAGTTGCGCGGTATAGAGGCGGTCACCCAATTCCTCTTTCAGTTCCTGCAGGCGCTCCTGGCGGCGTCCGGTGGCAATAACTTTATGCCCATTCTCAATAAAACGACGCGTAATGCACTCACCAAAACCTGCGGTTGCTCCGGTTACTAAAACGATCATCTCACTGTTCCTCAACGCTTTTTATGTAGTACTACCATAGCACGTCATTTCCGTTCAGAGCTATTCCTGCGTAACGCGATTGCGGTTGATTCCTGGGAAGTCTACTCTGGTAAACAAATCGTTTTCAGGAGTGAAAGATGTCGTTAACGAATCCTTTTTTACGTCACAGCACGTTGCCGTACCAGGCCCCGCAGTTTGATCAGATAGAGGTGCAGCACTATCGCCCGGCGTTCGATGAAGGCGTGCGGCAAAAACGTGCAGAGATCGAGGCGATTGTGCAAAACCCGCAAGCCCCTGATTTTGCCAATACGTTGCTGGCGCTTGAACAAAGCAGCGCTTTGCTGACACGCGTAACCAGCGTTTTCTTCGCGATGACGGCGGCGCACACCAACGATGAACTACAGCACCTTGACGAAGAGTTTTCCGCAGAACTGGCGAGCCTTGCCAATGATATCTATCTCAATGAAGCACTCTTCTCGCGCGTTGACGCTGTCTGGCAACGGAGAGGTTCTCTGAGGCTGGAAAGTGAATCATTACGCTTGCTGGAGGTCATCCACCAGCGTTTTGTACTGGCCGGCGCATGTCTGAATGAGACTGATAAAGCGAACCTTAAAGCGCTCAATACAGAGTCCGCCACGCTGACCAGCCAGTTTAACCAACGGCTGCTGGCAGCGAACAAGTCCGGTGCTCTGGTGGTGGATGATGCACGTTATCTGGGGGGACTCAGCGCTGAGGAAATTGCCGTTGCCGCTGAAGCTGCAAGGGAGAAAGGGCTCGACGCGCGTTGGGTTATCCCGCTATTGAACACGACTCAGCAACCGGCGTTTGCGGCGTTACGCGATCGCCATACCCGTGAAAGTCTGTTCACCCGCGCATGGAAGAGAGCAGAAAACAATGACGCTAACGATACTCGGGCTATTATTCAGCGACTGGTCGAGATCCGGATGCAGCAGGCGAAACTACTCGGTTTTGCCAATTACGCTGCATGGAAAATTGCCGACCAGATGGCAAAAACACCGGAAGCTGCACTGACTTTCATGCGGGCGATTGTTCCTGCCGCGCGAGCTCGGGCGCTAGATGAACAGGCCGAAATCCAGAATGTTATCAATCACGAACAGGGGCAATTTAACGTCGAGGCCTGGGACTGGGCATTTTATGCTGAGCAGGTTCGTCGTGAGAAATATGCTCTGGATGAGGCGCAGCTCAAACCTTACTTTGCCCTTGATACGGTGCTGAACGAAGGCGTTTTCTGGACGGCAAATCAACTCTTTGGCATAAAATTTATAGAACGGTTCGATATTCCTGTTTATCACCCGGATGTTAGGGTATGGGAAATATTTGATCACGATGGCGTAGGTCTGGCGTTATTTTACGGCGATTTCTTTGCCCGGGAATCGAAAAGCGGTGGTGCCTGGATGGGCAATTTTGTTGAGCAATCGCAACTCAATGAAACCCGGCCGGTTATTTACAACGTGTGTAATTATCAAAAACCGGCAAAAGGTCAGCCTGCATTGTTATTGTGGGATGATGTTATTACGTTATTTCATGAGTTTGGGCACACGTTGCACGGTCTGTTCGCCACTCAGCGTTACGCCACGCTTTCAGGGACCAACACTCCGCGTGATTTTGTTGAATTTCCTTCGCAGATTAACGAACACTGGGCGAGTCATCCGCAGGTCTTTGCCCGTTTTGCTCGTCATGTTGTTACCGGGGAGCAAATGCCGCAGGCGTTGCGAGATAAAATGCAGCAGGCCAGCCTGTTTAACAAAGGTTACGACATGACCGAACTGCTCAGTGCTGCATTGCTGGATATGCGCTGGCACGGTCTGGAATATAGCGCGTTATCTCTTTCGGTCGATCAATTTGAACAGCAGGCGCTGGCAGCAGAAGGTTTGGATCTCAAGGCCGTGCCACCACGTTATCGCAGCAGCTATTTCGCCCATATCTTCGGCGGCGGTTATGCCGCGGGTTATTACGCCTATCTGTGGACGCAAATGCTGGCCGATGACGGCTATCAGTGGTTTGTAGAGCAGGGCGGATTAACCCGTGAAAACGGGCAGAAATTCCGCGAAGCGATTTTGTCCCGCGGAAATAGCACTGATTTAGCTGAACTCTATCGCCAGTGGAGTGGACGAGAACCACGAATGGAGTCGATGCTGGAACATCGTGGTTTGAGCGCGTAAGGTTTGTTCAGAGGGGGAAAGTCCTCAATTCAGCTTAGTTAAACAGAATGATGCCGATAAATTCATCATTGTGATGAAAAGGGAATTACGCAGCAGGCCGGATAGCGAAGCGCCATCCGGCCTGCTGCTTACTGTCGCTTCGCGCATCAACAATCGGATGTGATGCCCGTTTATTTGAATTATCTAAGAAAAGAACCCTGCAATTTAACGTCCTTACCGGAAAAAGTTACTTTTACTCTGTGCGACAATCATTGTTCCAAAACATTGAACTTCATAGAGGTCTTAAACATGCCTGAACGTACAGAACTTGTTGATAAAATCGTCCTTAACAGTCTGCAAACCTACTTTGAGAATTGGCCACTGGCGACAGCAGAGGATATTGTAATTTTTATCCTGACCGTAACAACTCTGACGGTAGCATCACTGACACTGGACATTCATAGCTATAAAAAGCTTAAGGCATACACTTCAGCTTTCTTATCGGTTTTTATCTATCCGCGAAAATAAAAGGCTCAAT
>OAUX01000543.1_pt1 | contig 15830 bp, 13 predicted proteins | sample 1501311 | NCBI WGS metagenome assembly OAUX01 (sample SAMEA2580066, study PRJEB22360) | human gut metagenome | reverse complement strand
TTTACTTCATCAAGATCTTTTGCATTCATAATAATGATTCCACCAGTTCTAGGTTCTTTACGTCCAGACATTAGAAACTTACCTTGTTGATAAAACTTATCTAAAAATGTTCTGTGTTCAGCTAGAAATTCTTCAATTTTCTCTAAAGGTTGAATATAGGTTAATGAAACAATAAACATATAATCTCCTTTTTTCTAGGGACGCTTACTCCCCTTTATTAAATTTGTTAATGGTGGACAAAATGCCCACCCTACGATTAGATTGCTTCAGCAATCAACGTACCCATTTCCGCAGTTGAAACAGGGGCAGAATCATCGGCTAAATCACCCGTACGGTGACCATTTGCTAAGACTTTTTGTACGGCATTTTCAATGGCATCCGCTGCTTCGTTTAAGTTGAAGCTATAACGCAACATCATCGCGGCAGAAAGAATTTGTGCGATTGGGTTGGCAATGCCTTTGCCTGCGATATCTGGTGCAGAACCGCCAGCAGGCTCATATAAGCCGAAACCTTCTTCATTTAAGCTAGCAGATGGCAACATTCCCATAGAGCCCGTGATCATCGCCGCTTCATCAGAAATAATATCACCGAAAATGTTAGAGCAGAGGAGTACATCGAAAGATTCAGGCGCTTTGATTAACTGCATGGTCGCATTGTCAATATAAATATGATCTAAGGTGACTTCAGGGTAGTCTTTCGCTACTTCTGTCACGGTTTCACGCCATAAGATTGAAGCTTGTAATACGTTCGCCTTATCCACAGAAGTCACATGTTTACGACGTTTCATTGCCGCATCAAAAGCAGCACGTGCAATACGCTCGATTTCATATTTGTAATAAACTTCAGTATCGAATGCTTTGGTTTGAGCACCTTCACCTTCGCGACCTTTAGGCTGACCAAAATAAATCCCGCCCGTTAATTCACGCACAACCACCATATCAAATCCTTTCGCTGCAATATCTGCACGTAATGGACAGAATTTTTCTAAACCTTTATAAAGGGTAGCAGGACGAAGATTGCAGAATAATTTGAAATGTTTACGCAATGGTAATAATGCACCGCGTTCTGGTTGTTGATCCGGAGGTAAATTTGTCCATTTAGGGCCACCTACAGAGCCAAACAAAATCGCATCAGCCTCATCACAACCTTTTAAGGTGTCTGCCGGTAATGGGCAACCGCAATTATCAATTGCAGCACCACCGACATAAAATTCGTTAAAGTTAAGTTTGAAACCGAATTTTTCTTGGACTTTGTTTAATACTTTAATGGCTTCAGCCATCACTTCTGGACCAATACCGTCTCCTGGTAGAACAGCGATGTTGTATGATTGCATATTGTTTTTCCTATTTCAGTCACACTAAAGTGCGGTTAATTTTCTCCCCTCTTTTGTAAAGAGGGGCTGGGGGAGATTTTAACGATATAAAATTTACTGCTGAGGTTGATGTTACTTCTGCTAAATCTCCCCTAACCCCTCTTTGCTAAAGAGGGGGACTCAATTAATTAATGATGTTTATGGCTTTTAATATCGGCGACTTTATGTGCACGATAAATGGCATTAATTGCATGAACTAAAGCAAGTGCGGAAGATTCAACGATGTCTGTCGCTAAACCAACGCCATGGAATTTTCGGCCTTCGTGTTCAACCACGATATCTACCTGACCTAAGGCTTCAGCACCTTCGCCTTTTGCAGTTAAGTTATAGTGGGACATTTTGATATCTAAGCCGGTTAAATTCAAGATCGCATTGTAAACTGCATCAACCGGACCATTACCACCGATAGAAGAGGTGCTTAATTTTTTACCATCCAATTCCACTTGAACAAACGCAGTTGCTGGATATTCTTTAGTGGAATGTGCAGAAAGTTTATCTAACACTAAACGATCCTCATCCCCTTGTTGCATATCGATAAAGGCTAAAGCTTCTAAGTCATAATCGAATACTTGGCCTTTTTTGTCTGCCAATTTTAAGAATGCTTCATACAATTTGTCTAAATCGTAATCTTGTTCGGTGTAGCCCATATCTGCCATATGGCCTTTTACTGCTGCGCGACCTGAACGAGCGGTTAAGTTCAATTTCTCTTTCTTCAAGCCGATAGTTTCTGGTGACATGATTTCGTAGGTATTTTGGTTTTTTAACATACCATCTTGGTGAATACCGGATGAATGTGCGAAAGCGTTTGAACCTACAATCGCTTTATTCGGTTGGATTGGCATATTACAAAGTTGGCTCACCATTTGGCTGACACGATGAATTTCTTGTGTGTTGATACGTGTATCCACGCCCATAAATTCTTGACGAACTTTCATTGCCATCACCACTTCTTCAAGTGAGGTATTGCCTGCGCGTTCACCAATGCCGTTGATAGTACATTCAATTTGACGTGCACCATTTTGTACAGCGGTTAAGGAGTTAGCCGTTGCCATACCCAAGTCATTGTGGCAATGTACGGAAATCACAGCTTTATCGATATTTGGTACGCGGTTACGTACTTCAGCAATAATATTGCCGAATTGATTAGGTAAGCAGAAACCAACAGTGTCAGGAATATTTACAGTTGTTGCACCTGCATTAATTGCCGCTTCCACAATACGACAGATATTATCGATGCCCGTACGGCCTGCATCTTCGCAAGAAAATTCTACATCGTCAGTATAGTTACGTGCATGTTTTACTGCTGCTACAGCCATTTCAACTACATCGTCAAAGGTACGTTTTAATTTGGCTTCAACGTGTAATGCTGAAACTGCAATAAATGTATGGATACGAAACGCTTCTGCCACTTTTAAGGCTTCAGCTGCAGCATCAATATCTTTAATTACCGCACGGGAAAGTGCCGCAACACGACTATTTTTGATATGGCGTGCAATGGTTTGAACGGATTCAAAATCACCTTGAGAAGAAACCGGGAAACCGACTTCCATCACATCCACGCCTAGACGTTCAAGGGCTAAAGCAATCTGTAATTTCTCTTTAACGGTTAAGCTTGCTTTTAACGCTTGTTCGCCATCACGCAAGGTGGTATCAAAAATAATAACGCGATCTGTCATAGTATTTTCCTTATTTTATCACTCAAAGTGCGGTCATTTTTACCGTGATTTTAAAACGAAAAAACCCGCAATCTTAAAAGTGCGGGTTGATAATAGATTTTTTACATAAAGGTGTTTTTTATCCACAACTTAGCCGCACAAAGAATGTGAGAGCAGGAGGTTGAGAGATAAAGACACAGCTTGGTACATAAAAAGATAATCCTGTAAAAAATTCTGTAAAACGCTGTCCATATTACGGATAAAAATGTTGCTGTCAAATCATTTATCAGTGATTTATATCTAAAATGAATATCTCAACATATCCTTAAAAGTTTATTTCTCTAAATATAAGTCATTATTTGAAATTAATCTCTAAAAATGGCTTTTAAGAAGCCATTTTTGTTCTGTTTTATTCCTTGTTTCTGGTATGCAGATTTTTTCTAAAATTTTTTCGCTTTTTGCGATCTGAATCGCAGAATTAAGACAAAATTTTCATTTTTTGACACCAATCTCGCCATAATTCACTTTTTAAAGGAGAGAAAGATGAGCGATTTTACGTCGATTTTGTTGCGGTTGGCACAAGTGCCCAAATTGGGTAGCGTGCGAATTCAACAAATCTTGGCCCATGTGAATATAGAAGACTTGTTAAATTATAATGAAGTGGCATTTCAACAAATGGGTTGGGATGCTTTGCAGATTCGTCGTTGGTTTCAGCCAGAAATGAAATTTATTGAACCCGCTTTGAACTGGGCAGAAAAAGAAGGCCATCATTTAATTCACTGTTTTTCAGATGAGTATCCTTTTTTACTCAAACAAATTAGTGGTTTTCCGCCTTTATTATTTGTGAAAGGCAATCTGACCGCACTTTCAGCACAGCAAATTGCCATGGTTGGGAGCCGTTATTGTTCCGCTTATGGGGAATATTGGGCAAAATATTTTGCGACAGAACTTTCTTTGGCGGGATTGACAGTCACGAGTGGGCTTGCATTAGGTATCGATGGATTTAGTCATCAAGCGGTGGTAGATATTCAAGGGCAAACTATTGCCGTATTGGGCAGCGGATTAGATCATATTTATCCCGCCAAACATCGTCGATTAGGCGAGCAAATTATCGAAAATAACGGGGCATTAGTTTCTGAATTTATTCCTACGCAAGCACCGATTGCTGAAAATTTTCCTCGTCGTAATCGCATTATCAGCGGACTTTCATTAGGAACGTTAGTGATTGAAGCCACAGAGAAAAGCGGTTCACTCATTACAGCACGCTATGCCTTAGAACAAAATCGCGATATTTTTGCGTTGCCAGGGAATATTCAAAGTGAATACAGTCAAGGTTGCCACAAATTGATTAAGCAAGGTGCGATGTTGGTGGAAAATGTCAAAGATATTTTAGATAGCCTCAATCATAGCGTTGTTTTTCAGCCGCCAGTACATACGCTAATCAATCAGTCGATAGCTAAACCGCTCACAGCAAAAATGCCAGCTGTGGAGCCGAGTCACCCTGAACTTTATCAACATATCAGTTATACACCAATAAGCCTTGATGATTTATCGGTTGCATTGAATTTGCCAGTGGATTTGCTTTTAGTGAAGTTATTAGATTTGGAGTTACAAGATTTAATCATCAATGAGAATGGACTCTATAAGCGGATAGCGTAAACGGGGTAGAGTAAGAAGGCTATCCTGTGCTAAGATACGGTTCAGTTTTAGAAAGGAGAACCTATGTTAGCCATTATTTCCCCGGCAAAAACCTTAGATTTTGAAAGTGCGGTCAGAAATCTTCCTGTTTCTCAACCGCACTTGACGGATTATAGTGAGCAACTGATTGAAATCTGTCGTCAATTATCTCCCCAAGATCTTTCTTCCTTAATGTCGATCAGCGACAAGCTTGCAGGATTAAATGCCGCTCGCTTTGCAGAATGGACAAAATCTCACAACGAAAAAAATTCACGTGCCGCCATTTGGACATTCAAAGGTGATGTTTACACCGGTTTGGATGCGGATAGCTTATCTGATGAAGATGTGCAATTCGCTCAACGCCATTTACGTATGCTTTCCGGTTTATATGGCTTACTTAAACCCCTTGATTTAATGCAACCTTACCGCTTGGAAATGGGCACGAAATTAGCGAACCCAAAAGGGAAAGATCTTTATGCTTTTTGGGGTAACATCATTACTCAATCCGTGCAACAGGCACTTGATGAGCAAGGCGATCGTGTTTTGATCAATTTAGCTTCCGATGAATACTATAAATCAGTAAGAGAAAACCAATTAAATGCACAAATTGTGAAGCCTGTTTTCTTAGATAATAAGAATGGTAAATACAAAGTGGTCAGCTTTTATGCCAAAAAAGCCCGTGGTTTAATGTGTCGTTTTATCATTCAAAATCGTTTGGAACGTGTTGAACAACTGAAAGCGTTTGACCTTGGTGGTTATTGGTTTGATGCGACATCCTCAACTGAAAAAGAATTTGTATTTAAGCGAGATATCAATGAATAAAATCCTGGTTATATTGACCGCACTTTTACTCTCAGGTTGTGCGGCAAAAGTGAGTCAGCTTCAAACACCTGAAAAAATTGAATACAACGGCAAAACTTATAAACTTACTGCAAGCCAAGATTTGGATACGATTGCGCGTTATGTTTATCTTGCAGAGCCGGATACCTTAGAAAATTGGCAGTCTCAAATTGAAGTGTTGCTTGATCGTGATTTATCCCGTTCTATTGAGCAACGCATAGCATTGCGTGAGAAGGTATACCGTAATTTAGGGGTGAAAGATTTCAAAATTCTTGCAAATTCAACGAATCCGAAAAAGCCTGCCACAGAGTTAAATGGTTATGTCATTTATGCTCCGACAGAACAAAATCCGTCTTGGCAAGTGGATATTGCTAAGGGTAAAAATATTCCACGTTGTGGCTTTGTGCAATATCAATATTCCCAAAAAGTGGAACAAGGTAAGAAATTTCAGCGTTTAAACAAAGTAAAAATTGTGAAAAATTTACAAAAGTATTTGGTGGCGAAAGAAAGCAAGACATTACAAAAAGCCGATCTTTCTTGGAAATGTGAAAGTTATTTCCATCACTAAAACTTATACTAGATCAAATTCCACGTAAATTTTAAAAATTTTTCTAGAGCAGAAATAATGGATGGTGTAATCTTGACGCCAATTATTCTTAGAGTTCAAAGTAGGTAAATATGATTAAAAAAATTGCTGTATTAACCAGCGGTGGTGATGCACCAGGTATGAATGCTGCCATTCGTGGTGTTGTTCGCGCAGCTCTTGCAGAAGGGCTTGAAGTATTCGGCATTTATGATGGTTATCAAGGCTTATATAACAATAAAATCCAACAGTTAAATCGTTATAGCGTATCGGATATAATTAACCGTGGTGGGACATTCTTAGGCTCTGCGCGTTTCCCAGAATTTAAAGATCCTGCAGTACGTGAAAAATGTGCAGAAATTTTACGTTCTCACGGTATTGATGCTTTAGTTGTTATCGGTGGTGACGGTTCTTACATGGGGGCAAAATTGCTTACTGAAGAACATGGTTTCCCTTGTGTGGGTATTCCAGGGACAATTGATAACGATGTAGCTGGTACAGATTACACAATCGGTTATGAAACTGCACTACAAACAGCCGTTGATGCGATTGACCGTTTACGTGATACCTCAAGTTCTCACCAACGTATTTCTATCGTGGAAATCATGGGTCGTCACTGTAGTGACTTAACCATTTCAGCAGGTATTGCCGGTGGTTGTGAATATATTGTGGCATCTGAAATGGAATTTAACCGCGAAGAATTAATTCGTCAAATTGAACGCAGTATTATTCGTGGAAAACGCCACGCCATCATTGCAATTACTGAGTTAATCACTGACGTGCATTCTCTCGCTCGTGAGATTGAGGCTCGCGTAGGTCATGAAACCCGTGCAACTGTATTAGGCCATATTCAACGTGGTGGTTCACCTTGTGCCTTCGACCGTATTTTAGCTTCACGTATGGGCGTATATGCGGTAGATATATTGCTACAAGGTAAAGGTGGCTACTGTGTGGGTATTCAAAATGAAAAATTAGTTCACCATGATATTATTGATGCAATCAACAATATGCGCCGTGAATTTAAAGCAGATTGGTTAGAAATGGCTAAACGCTTAGAATAATCTTTTAAAGGTTATTTAAAACAAAAGAAATCGGGCTAAAACAATGATGGTTTTAGCCCGATTTTTATATGCCTAGATTAGGCTTTTAGTTTATTTTTCTTACGCTGCAAAATTAAAAAACGACAATCATAAGGATTATCTGCATCCGCTTGACGATATTCTTCAAACTCGATGTTCCACTCTGCCCAACTAATTTCTGGAAAGAATGTATCGCCGTCAATGTCAGCTTGAATTTGTGTGAGATACAATTTATCTGCTTTAGGTAAATATTGTTTAAATAACTCGCCCCCGCCAATCAGCATAATTTCATCAAATTCTTTGACAAAATCGACCGCACTTTCGAAGCTATTTTTCCAGATGACACTTTCATGTTCGTAAGGCGTGCGTGAAAGGACGATATTGGTGCGTTTCGGTAGTGGGCGACCTATGCTTTCAAAGGTTTTACGGCCCATAATTACCGGTTTGCCTGTGGTGTTTTTACGAAACCAGGCTAAATCAGCAGGCAAGTGCCAAGGCATTTGATTATCTTTTCCGATGACGTTATTTTTTGTTATTGCAACGATCAAACTTAATGTCATATTTTCTATCCTATTTTCTTTTTTTGCACTATATCATAGCTATTCAGAAAATCTGAATTTGAGATGGTTTTTTTCGTGATTTTTATTAATTTTAGTGCTAATTTAACGCCAATTTACTATTTTTTTATTGAGGACAAACTATGTCGGCAAATCGCAAAACAATCGTTGTAAAATTTGGTACTAGCACATTAACACATGGTTCCCCAAAATTGAATGCGCCTCACATGGTCGATATTGTTCGCCAGATTGCCCAACTTCATCAAGCGGGTTTTCGTGTAGTGATTGTGACATCAGGTGCGATTGCAGCAGGACGACATTATTTAAATCATCCTCAACTTCCTCCAACCATTGCGTCAAAACAGCTTTTAGCTGCGGTAGGGCAGAGTCAGCTTATTCAAGCCTGGGAAAAATTATTTGCGATTTATGATATTCATATTGGACAAATTTTATTAACTCGTGCCGATATTGAAGACCGTGAACGTTTTTTAAATGCGCGCGATACATTACATGCCCTGTTAGACAATCAGATTATTCCTGTGATTAACGAGAATGATGCGGTAGCAACGGCTGAGATTAAAGTAGGGGATAACGATAACTTATCGGCGTTAGTTGCGATTTTAGTGCAAGCGGAACAACTTTACTTATTAACGGATCAACAAGGCTTATACGAAAGCGATCCTCGTAAAAATCCAGATGCGAAATTGATTCCAGTGGTTGAGCAAATTACTGATCATATTCGTTCGATTGCAGGCGGTAGTGGTACAAACCTTGGTACTGGCGGGATGAGTACAAAAATTATTGCAGCAGATGTGGCAACGCGTTCAGGTATTGAAACGATAATTGCACCAGGTAGCCGACCTGATGTGATTGTGGATTTAGCCTACGATAAACCAATTGGCACGAAATTTATTGCACATCACTCAGATCGTCTCGAAAGCCGTAAACAGTGGTTATTTGCAGCACCATCAGCGGGTGTGCTGACTATTGATGAGGGGGCTGAAAATGCTATGTTAGTACAGAATAAATCGTTGCTGCCTGCAGGGATTACGGCTGTGGAAGGGTGTTTTTCACGTGGTGAAGTCGTCAAAATTAAGAATACCTCAGGTAAAGTGATTGCACTCGGTATGCCGCGTTATAACAGCGATGCGTTGGAATTAATCAAAGGGAAAAAATCCCAAGAGATTGAACAAATTCTTGGCTATGAGTACGGTGCAGTTGCATTACATCGTGATGACATGATTGTGCTATAGCTTAAAATAGAAATCGGATCTCTTATATTTTCTGAACCTTCCTTTTATTTTGTTGGTCTATAAAACCATAAAAAGGGCAATAGCCCGATATTAAGTAGTAAAAGGAGACAACATGAGATTAATAGCGACCGTTTTAGCTGTTGGGCTATTAAGTGCTTGTACGCAGGGCTATTATGTAAAACATCGTAGCCCAATTTCAGTGAGCAAACACGTAAAGCGTTTAAATACGACGGTTTGTCATGATAAAGATGACTGGTATTTAGATGGTTATCGTGTAGGAAAAGATTTCCAAGCGCAAAGCCAATCTCAATTGAATAAACGAATTAATTATTGTGGCCGACGTGTACCTGAAGAGCTGAGAACCGCATGGTTTAACGGTTTTGATGCAGGCTCAAATGGCGTTCAGATTGATATAGAGGGTTATGATGAGGATGCTCTCTTAACCTATGATTATGACGATGATGATCGTTATAGCGAAGACGAAGAAGAATAAAAAAGTGCGGTTAATTTTAACCGCACTTTTTCTTTTTAAAGAATATCGAGTAATTCAACTTCAAACACTAGGGGTGAGAACGGAGGGATAGATGCACCCGCACCACGTTCACCGTAAGCTAATTCGTGTGGAATAGTGAGTTTCCATTTAGAACCAACAGGCATCATTTGTAATGCCTCAACCCAACCACGAATTACACCATTTACCGGGAATTCAGCAGGTGTACCACGTGCAACAGAGCTATCGAATACAGTACCATCTGGTAATGTACCTGTGTAGTGAACACGTACTTTGTCCGTTGCAGCTGGTTTGTTACCGTTACCTTCAGTTAAAATTTCGTATTGTAAACCGCTATCAGTCACGTTTACGCCCGTTTTTTTCGCGTTTTCTTCTAAGAATTTTTTACCTTCTTCTTCAATCGCTTTAAATTGCGCTTGTTGTGCTTCAGCCGCTTGTTGTTGAAGCGCTTGAACAGAATGCATTAAATCATTAATTTCTAATGCGGGTTGATTGCGGTTTAACGCGTCGAAAATGCCTTTTGCTACCGCTTCAACAGAAATATCCATTTGGCTATCTGCTAATTGTTGACCGATTTGTAAACCGATACCGTAGCTGCCTTTTTCAGAAATACTTTCTAATTTTACTTGTTCAAAAATTTGAGCTGTCATTGTTTTTTCCTTTGTTGTAAAACTATTTTTTCAATGCCAAGATTTCACCCATGCGAACAGGTTCATCAACACTTAAATGATCGGCAATTTTCACTTGGCCGGCTTGGAATAAATTAATCACGGTAGAACCAAGTTGGAACCAACCCATTTCTTGACCCTTGCTTAATTTAACCGCATTTTCACCTTCATAAGTCCACTCTTTCACTTCGTTATGACGTGGCGGATTAATAACACCAGCCCAAACAGTGCCGATACTCGCAGTGATTGTTGCGCCCACTAAGATTTGTACCATGGTGCCGAATTCAGTATCAAAGACACAAATTACACGCTCATTACGCGCAAAGAGGTTCGGCACATGTTTCGCTAAAAACGGATTGACGGAGAATAAATCACCCGGTACGTAAATCATTTTGCGAAGCGTACCATCACATGGCATATGCACACGGTGATAATCACGTGGTGATAAATAAGTGGTGATGAATTCCCCATTTTTAAAGGTCTCGGTTAAATCTTTATCTTCTGCTAATAAATCATTTAAGCTGAAAAAGTGACCTTTTGCTTGTAATAGGCGGTCATCTTCAATGTGTCCACATTCACTTACACGGCCATCCGCAGGGCAACAAAGTGCGGTTGGATTTTGGTTAATTGGTCGTGCATTTTCTTTTAATGGGCGGATAAAAAATTCATTAAAACTGGCGTAATCACTGAATTTTTCTTTTTCAGCAATGCTCATATCAATGTTGTATTTTTTTGCAAACGCTTTAATCACAAAATGTGTCACTGCGCCCCATTTTTGTTTAGCTAACCAACCTGCTGCTTGTGTCATATAGATTTGAGGCATCACATATTGAAATGCAACTTTTAGGCGTTGCCAATAAGAAATTGGGTTCATTGATTTCTCCGATAAGATTAAAAAGTTGGGCGATTATAACAACTTATTTCACTTGTGCAATGTTAGTCGATGTTTTTGCGCAAGATGAAAGCAAGAAGCCGACATTTGCCGGCTTCTTTTTGTATTTATAAAATCATTTTGACCAATTTGTCTGCTTGAATCCGAGCAAACTTCTTCAACAGTTTTTGCACCGGTTCAGGATATTGCGTCAATTCTTCTAATTCAGAATAATCTTGCAATACTTTGGTATGTTGGCGGATATGTGATAATTCTTTTTCCGCTTGTGACAGAAGTTCTTGTTTTGGATCGTGGATTAATAATCCATTTTCCGCATCTAAACGCCATGCACGAGGATTCAGGTTGTTCCCTGTTAAAAGAATATACTGATTGTCCACCCAAACACCTTTGAGGTGATAAGTGTTATCGCCATCTTTCCATAAACGCACTGTTAAATGGCCATTTTTAATGTAAGCATCAAATTTCTCGCAGAAACGACGAAGATTGCTTTCATATAAATAAGGTAATGCACCTGCCATTTTAAACGGCTGCTCTGGTGGAATATAGAAATCGTTCGCGACTTTGTCTCCGACAATAATCTCTACGCTTTTACCTTGTTCTAACAAATGGGCAATTTTACTTCTTAGCGTGCGAGGGAAGTTGAAATAAGGCGTGCAAATCACCAATTTTTCCTGCACTTGTAAGAATAAATCTTCAATAACTTGGTTTAATTCATTGCCCGATGCACCTAAACCAAAAAGTGGTGAAATGGTTAAAACATCTGAAAAACCAACCGCACTTTCCAACTGATATTCCGCATGGGCAGATAAGTTTTTACGATAAGCTTTTATTGCACTACGAATTTCTTTGGTGCGAGGGCGGTTAGCCACATCTAATGGATGTACTGCGCTGAAATCCAATAAATAATCATTGATGAAATTCACCATAGAGTCTGCAAGCGCAGCATTATGGATTTTTTGATAGCGGTCGTAACGGTATTTATCTTGTTGTTGTAAATACACGTTATTGATGCTTGCGCCGCTGTAAAGCACGGTATCGTCAAACACAAAACCTTTAATATGTAATACACCGAAGACTTCACGGGTATTAATTGGCACACCGAAGAACATATTCGGTTCATCGGGAAGTTGATAGGTTTGGCGTTGTTCACAATACCAATCAGCATTAGTGGCAGATTTTTCTGCGCCGAGTAAATTGCGTTGTCCGCGATGCCAATCTACTAAAATTTTCACATCCAATTCAGGATGATCTTGTTTTACGCGATAAATCTCATTGAGAATTTCTTGTCCCGCTTCATCTTTTTGCCAATAAAGTGCTGTCACGTAAATGCGTTTTTTAGCTTGGCGAATTAATTCTATAATTTGTGCTTTGAATTCAAGCGGACTAAACAGAAACTCAACCTGTTCTGCCTGTAAAGGAAGAAAAGGCAAATTTTTTAAATTTTGTTCTGCTCGTTTAGCTTTATTGATTAACATAATCGATCTCTACACTAAAAATTAATGCTCTAGTTTACAATATTTCCTTTGTGGATTGATAGAAAAAAGGTTTTTTTTCGTTATAATGCTCACAAATTTTCGCATTTTTTGGCGAATTATTATCCAATTTTTCCTTCGAGAAGCAAATTATGAGCAATTCACGCAAACCATCATTCCAAACAAATTCCACCAAATCTTTTCAAGAGCGTAGCCCAAAACGTGCATTTAATGACAAAGAACGTCGTTTTGATGATCGTCGTAATAATGAAAAACGTGAGGGAAATCGACCGCACTTCGATAAAAAACGGGATGATCGCAAACCTTCTCGTGGCTTCCAACAGCAAGAGGTGAGAGAACCAAAAATTGCTGAACTTTCATTAAATAAAGCCAATGGTGAAAGTGGCTCGGTAAAAGTAACAGTGAAAAGTACTGGCGTGAGTTATAAACCGAAAGAAAAGAAAACAGGCGCATTATCACCACGCGCACCAGAGAAAATTAAAAAGAACCGTGCTGAAGAAATGAAAGTGTATGGTGAAAATGCTTGCTTAGAATTGTTTGCTGAACGTCCAGAGAGCATTGTTCGAGTATGGGCAACGGTGCAAATGGCGCATCGAATTAGCGAGATTTTCAGTTATTTAGCCGCGAATAAAAAAGTGTATCACGTGGTGGACAGCGATGAGCTAAGCTTAGTGAGTGGCACTGAGCATCATGGTGGCATTTGTATGCTAGTGAAGAAGCAACGTACTTTCTCTTTGCAAGGTTATTTAGATGTCCCGCGTCAAGAAGACTGTTTAGTGGTGCTTGATCAAGTCAATAATGCGCAAAACCTAGGTGGCGTTGTGCGTACTTGCGCCTTCTATGGCATTAAAAATGTGGTAACCAATCAAGTTGAACAGCTTTATGCACCGGCTGCGATGCGAGTGGCTGAAGGCGGAATGGAGCATATTCGTATTTTAGAAACAGAAAGTACGGAAATTGCGTTAGAGGCTTTACGTAAGGCTGGTTATCAGATTATTCATGTATCAACCAATAAACAGGGTATTGCGTTGGAACAACTCAAATTTGCAGCCAAAGTTGCATTAGTATTGAGTGAAGGCAGCACAGATGATATTTATGAGAAAGAAGATGTGAATGTGCGTCTTTCTTTAAGTAATCCATTAAAAGCAGGATTAAATATTGCGGTAAATACAGGGATTTTATTAGCACATTGGTATGTGAAATAACCTCAAGTGCGGTTATTTTTACACTTATTTTCAAGGCTGGCAGATGTCAGCTTTTTTCTTTTTTAAAATGTGTGTCACTCAATTTTTCATCTTTCTTTCATAAAGTTTTTTGGGGAAGTTAGACAAAAGATCTATACTATTCCGAGTAGTTATTTAACAGGGAGTTTTTATGCCTGAACGTTCAGCCAATATTAGTACACATGATCCTTTCGGAAGTTTATTAGGTTATGCACCGGGTGGGATTGCGATTTATTCATCAGATTATCATACAGCCGATGAGAAAGAGTATCCGGATGATGCTGCCTTTCGCAGTTATTTAGGAAGAGAGTACATGGGCTACAAATGGCAGTGTGTAGAATTTGCGCGCCGTTATTTATATCTCAATCATGGCATGGTGTTTACTGATGTAGGAATGGCTTACGAGATCTTTTCTCTACGATTTTTACGTCAAGTGGTGAATGATGCCTTATTACCCTTACAAGCCTTTGCAAATGGTTGCAAACGTAAGCCTGAAGCAGGCGCCCTTTTAATTTGGCAAGAGGGGGGCGAATTTAAACATACGGGGCATGTGGCGATTATTACCGAAGTCTTAGAGGATAAAATCCGCATTGCTGAACAAAACGTGATTCACTCTCGCTTACCAAGCGGGCAGCAATGGACGCGTGAATTACCGATGACGGTTTCTGAAAGTGGTTATTTTCTGCATGATACCTTTGATGATACCGAAATTTTAGGTTGGATGATCCAAACGGAAGACACCGAATACAGTCTGCCACAGCCAATGCCTGAAAAAGAGAAACTTGAAATTCATGCAGAACATATTGAAAACAAGGGGCAATTTGAACATAAATGGCTGAATGAGCAAAATGAATTTGAAGCCGCTTATGTGAAAGCAATGGGCGGGCATAAAGTTAGCCATTCTGACCAATATCGTTACTTTACGATGTCTGAAACAGCACAGCATGAGTTGATTCGTGCAACTAATGAATTGCATTTAATGTATTTACATGCCACAGATAAAGTTTTAAAAGACGATAAGCTATTAGAATATTTCAATATTCCAAAATTATTATGGCCTCGCTTACGGTTGTCTTGGCAAAATCGCCGTTATCAAACCATTACGGGGCGTTTAGATTTCTGCATGGATAGTCGTGGATTGAAAGTGTATGAATACAACGCAGATTCAGCCTCTTGCCATGCGGAAGCCGGTGAGTTTATGAATCGATGGGCAATCCAAGGTGGATTGAATATTGGTGAAAATCCTGCTGATGGTTTACGTAATGCATTAGCGGATTGTTGGAAACACAGTGAAGCGACGCCGCTTGTTCATATTATGCAAGATCATGATGATGAAGAAGATTACCACTCATTGTTTATGCGTAACGCACTGGTCCAAGCCGGATTTCAAGCCAAAATTATTCATGGCACAGAGGGATTACATTGGGATAGTCGTGGTCGTTTAATTGATGATGAAGATAATCAGATAAAAACGGTGTGGAAAACATGGGCTTGGGAAACCATGTTGGAGCAACTTCGTGAAGATGCGACAGGCATGGAAGTGGCTCCACCAATTCGCACGGGCTATCCGGAAGATAAAGTACGGTTAATTGACGTTCTACTTCGTCCAGAAGTCTTAGTCTATGAGCCGCTTTGGACAGCTATTCCAAGTAATAAAGCGATCTTACCTGTATTATGGTCATTATTCCCGAATCATCGTTATTTACTTGAAGCAGGATTTGAACTGACACCAGAGTTGGTTAAAAATGGTTATGCACAAAAACCAATTGCAGGCCGTCGAGGTGATAATGTGAAACTCATTGGTGAGTGCAAATCTGTACTTGATAGCACAGACGGTCGATTTGATAAGCAGGAAAGTATTTATCAACAACTGTGGTGTTTACCAAAAGTGGAAGACCAATATGTTCAGGTTTGTACTTTCACTGTAGGGGGGCATTATGGTGGTAGCTGTTTACGCTCAGACCCGAGTTTGGTTATTATGGGAAACAGTGATATGCAACCGTTAAGAGTATTATTAGATAAATCTT
>OAUX01000539.1_pt1 | contig 15989 bp, 3 predicted proteins | sample 1501311 | NCBI WGS metagenome assembly OAUX01 (sample SAMEA2580066, study PRJEB22360) | human gut metagenome | reverse complement strand
TAAAAAAAATTACATATAAGGTGATTCAAGGTCAGCGAATCACCTTGATTGCAAAATTATATGCATAAAAATATCGGGGTATTGTTAATACAAACAACACCCCGATATTTTTTATCGGTCATACAATTATAAGAAATACAATACAACACAACAACACTTAATTCTTATAATTAAATCATCTAAAATTATTGAATTGTCGGTGCATTAATCGCTTTGCGAAGGTCCACTGTGTGAAGTTCGTCCATTGCAGGAGCCGCTTTTTCATCCACAGGTTTCACGCGATTATTGCCGTCTTTCATAGCTTCGTTCAAGCTGAAGATAACCATTTCATTCATGTAGAAACGCAATTCATCATCATGTACATTGGCTGTATTGCGATCCAAGATATCGATGATTTGTTGCGCATAGTCCAATTTAGCGTCTTCAGACACCGTCGCATGGTCCGTAAAGAACTGCTTGTAATCGTTGTACAAACGATCTAATGCCAAACGCCCATAGCTATCGTTTTTATAACGATGGCTTACGATGTACCAACTACGACGAACGTTCATGTAGTACAACACATTGTTGCGGTAACGCTCTTGACCAGTCATAACGCGGGAATCATCCATGATGCGCTTGCCCTTTTGGTCCAATTGGAATTGTGTGAAAGCATTCACTACGTCGCGAACTTCTTCGCTAGGCACAGGAACAGCCACTTCTGCTTCAATCACATTTAATGGTTCAGCCGGTTGTTCCGGCATCATCAATGTATCACGAGCCGCATCCGCTTGACCTACCGCACACACACAAGCAAGTGCCAATACAGGCATAAATTTTTTGAATTTCATAAATCCTCCTAATGATGAGCCGCCTCCCAAAGGGCGGCTTTCATATTCCTTACATGATTCTTACATGACTAGAGTATACTAAATAACCCATTTAATCAAGTCAAATTTACTTTGTAAGCCCTGCTTGTTGCATCAACAATGCAATTTGAGCCTTCATTTGTTCATTATCTTCCTTTACAGAGGATAATTCATCAATACGTTGTTGCATACGTGCGTTATCATCCTTAACAGCAGACAATTCATGGAGGCTTTCTTGCATACGTGCATTTTCAGCTTTCAACGCTGTTACCTCATCTTGCAACACATAAATGGAGCTGATTGGGCCACCCTTATAACGTTCAGGAACTGCTTTCTTCGCATCGGAAGTACCGAATTTACGAGTTACACCGGCATTTACCATGTTATGGTGGCTACCAACAGATACGCCTACATGGAACATTGTATCTTCTGCTGTGTAATGTGCAACGCCAAGAGCCGCCGCAGTTTCACCTCTGTAATTACCGATACCGGCCATCACTTGAGTTGGTTCCAATGGATCATATTGAATAGGTTTCAATGCAGACATAGCCGCCGCATGAGCGCCTACACGTTGTGTTTCGCCCGCTACGGAGTTAATAGCATTAGCTAACCCATCTGTAGCACCTTTCAATTGATTTACGTTAACTGCATCAGTGCCGTTTACACCAGGGCCTACATTGGTAATTGTATTACCGCCGTTGTTGAGGCCATCTTTAGTAAGGCTTACTGCATTACCGCTAGCAGGTGTAATTGTTACACCGCCACCGTTCATAACAGTAGTATTACCTGCAGCATCCTTAGTGGTTACTGTTTCAAGACCTTTCAAGTCTTTCGCCATACGAACCTTAAGGTTGCCAGTACCATCAGATACGACACCTAAATTGTCTTCTGTAGTCAACTTGCTAGCATCAGTAATGCCACCCACTACATTAACTTGTTCGTTAAGCTTTTTCTTGATTACGGAACCGCTATCGCCACCGTATTTCATACCATCATCTTTAGTTGCCACTTGGTGGGTCTTACCGTTTTCGTCTTGGTACTTAATACGAGTGATGTTGTTCCCATCTAAGTCTGGATCACCTTTATCAACGGTAATATCCGCATTACGGCCGTCTTTGCCAGTTAAACCGATATGACCAACACCGTCTTTGCCGAACATAGATACAGCATCTTTACCGTCTTTGCCTGTGATACCTACCTTGCCGTCTGTACCGTCAGCACCGTTAGGACCAGTAATGGATACGCCGTCCTTACCGTTTTTACCAACTTTTACCTTATCAGTAGTTACGCTGTCAGCTTTGAGGTCTTTATCCATCATAACCTCTATATTACCGTCCGCATTAATTTTTGTTTTAATATTTTCGGAAGAGTAATTAGTATCAGCTTTGTCGCCTGTACCCACAACAGATACAGTTTCACCTAAGTTTTTATGAACTGGATTACCACTATTAGCACCAAAGTTCAAACCTTTTTTCGTGATTTCATCACTTAGGTTGTTAATCTTATTATCTAAAGATTTGTGAGATTTTTGCAATTGGTCTTCTGTAGCAGCACGACCGCTTGTGATGTTGTCAGGATCCCAATCTTTGTTTTCTAGACCTGTCACATAACCGTCTTTACCATCAACAGATACCTTGCCTGCCGCAATCTTACCATCTTTACCATCGATAGTTACCTTGTCGCCAGCTTTAATGGTACCGTTTTCACCGTCAATTGTTACGTTGCCAGCTTTAATAGTACCTTTATTGCCATCGATTGTAACTTTATCACCAGCCTTGATTGTGCCTGTAGTACCGTCCAACGCAATTTGTTTTGTAGCATCAGAGCCCAATGTTATTGTATCTTTTAGTTTCACTTCGTAATTTGTACCACTACCCGCCTTACTTGATGAAACTACTTCAATATTATTACTGCCGCTTACAGTTGTCTTTGCACCAGATATAGCACTATCTAATTGATTTTTATTAACTGCATCTGTGCCGTTCACACCAGGTCCTACATTGGTAATCGTATTACCGCCGTTGTTTAAACCATCTTTTGTGAGGCTTACCTTATTACCACCAGCAGGATTAATTGTCATACCATCACCGTTGATAACAGTATTATTACCACCGTTTGTGAAAGTTGTGGATGTTAATCCTTGTAATTCTTTGGCCAATTTTACATTTAATGTACCATTACCGTCAGATACAACGCCAATATTATTGTCGGATAACTTAGCTGCATCAGCACCACCTTTGATAGTTACGGTATCACCTAATTTTCTGTTGCTTACAGCACCAGTATCACCAGCGAAATTCAAACCCTTATCAAGAGTCTTATTAATATTCACGATATCCCCGGCATTTTTCGCAATGTTTTGTTTATTATCGGCGATGTCCTGCTTGTTTTTATTGATATCATTCTTATTATTAGCGATATCTCCGGCATTTTTATCAATAGCGGACTTATTCGTGTTAACTTTATCGTTAACCTTCTTCAATTGATCTTCAGTAGCGCCACGACCAAATACAGCTACAGGATGATCTACATCCCAGTCCGTATTGGTAAGACCTGTTACATGACCTGTAGTGCCGTCCACAGTTACAGGATGTGCCGCTGTCGTACCGCCTACAGTAATCTTATCACCTAAGCCAACAGTATATTCCTTACCGCCTGCTGCATTTGTACCTTCTGTTACGGTTACATTCGTATCCTTTGCTTTTACACTAGATGCCTTCGCAGTACCGCCGATAGCCTTTTGTAATTGGCTGTAGTTAACCGCATCATTAGGATTGCTACCGTCCGCCACGTTGGTAATCTTTTGATTGTTCGCATTGATACCGTTTGGCGTTACATAAGTCTTACCGTCTACAGTTAAGCCACCATTATTGATCGTTGTATTTCCGGCTGTAACACTGTCCAAACCTGTCAATGTTTTAGCTAGTTTCACATTCAACGTATCCGATCCATTAGATACAACACCAATATTGTTATCAGACAATTTTGTCGGATCAGTCACACCACCGATAATATTCGTCTGTTCACCAAGTTTACGAGTAAATTGATTAGCTGTAGCCGATGCAGCTTTCACATCACCGGCATATGCCACACCCTTATCCATCTCTGAAGTAACAGCATGCAATTGACTACCATTGATAGCATCCGTAGAAGTAGCGGAAATACGACCTGCTGCTACATTAGTAACGGTCCGTTCCATGCCTGCCTTGCCTACACTTACGGTAGATGCTGGGTTAATACCTGCAAAGTTATGTACAGTCCCGTTAATAGTTGCAGAAGGTGTCGCCACAGCTGCTGCTGTTTCAGAACCTGTACCCAATGCTACAGCACTTTCATTATCTACCTTTGTATTATTACCGAGAGCCACAGCATTTTTCGCCGTCACGGAAGCATTGTTCCCGAGAACCATAGCCCCATCAGCAGAAACATTGGAGTTACTGCCCACTACATAAGAATTATCGGCCGTAATACTGTTCTTATAGCCGAATGCACCGGACATATTACCTTTAACAGTACCGTCTGTAACAGTTTTAATTTTATCCTGATCGGCACCTGCACCACTACCATTTGCTTCCGTCGTGGTCATAACAGTAGCGGAACCGATGGTATTTCCTGCACCGATAGCATACGCCTGATTACCGTAAATCGTATTCTTGGAACCAACAGCAGCAGACTCTTTCCCGGATTTAGAACCGTCTTTCATATCTAAACCGACCTGGTTCGTATCACCGATAGAGGATGAACGATCACCGTAAGCACCAACCTGCGTACCAAGAGCAAGAGAATTTGTTCCCCAACTACGTGTCATGATACCGATGCCGGTGCTGGCTACACCTTTAGTCAAAGAGTTGATACCGATTGCTGTAGAGCCTGTACCATAGGCTTCGCTCAATGTACCGATAGCCGTAGTTGCATCACCGATAGCCGCCGTATTTGCATATTTACCTTTTACATTAATAGATGCCGAACCAAGAGTGCCGGCGAATTTATCTTCAATTTCCTTGTTAAAGCTCTTTTTAATACCGTTTCCTGCAGCCAATTGAGGCACAGCTGTTTCCAATTCAGTACGAGCCATATCGATATCATCACCACCGATGGCAACAGATGAATTACCGATAGCTCTTGTATCTGCACCCAATGCAAGAGACTGTGTACCATAAGTTTTTGCAGTGCTACCAATAGCTACACCTTGAGCATATTTAGGATTAACAGTGCCACCAGCGTTCTTAATTTTTACATTTGTTTCCGCAGATGCACCGATAGCTACATCACCACGAGCACCGTAAGAAGCGGCATCCGCCCCCATAACAACAGCGCCAGATCCAGGATTTCCATGTTCCGTAGAAACAATACTCTTTGCGGAACGACCGATAACAACATCCCCATTTTCCAACGCTTGTGCACCATGACCGATAGCCACCGTACTTGTCGGAATATTTGTTCCTACAGTACTTTCACCGGTTGCCTTTGCACCTGTACCGATAGCAATAGAATTAGTACCTGTTGACTTTGCTGTTTCACCTATAGCAATGGAGGACGCTCCAGTGGCTTCACTATCCCAGCCCATAGCAGCTGCATTAGTTGCATCAGCTGTAGAGTTAGCACCAATAGCACGGGCACCTTGTGCTAATGCTTTTGCACCATTACCGATGGCTACGCCCCACTCACCGCGAGATTGAGAGCCGTTACCCATAGCAACAGCACCACCTTTAGACGCCTTTGCATTATTACCAAACGCCATGGATGAACCACCATAAGCACGCGCATTGGAACCGAAAGCCTGATCATTATCAAGGCCTATCAATTGATTAGCTTCATCAAATCCGGCACGTGCATTATTACCAAGGGCAAAGCCGTTCGTGGATTGTACGCGTGCTTCATTACCGATAGCTACGCCGTTATTAGCAATTGTGCGCGCATTACGACCAATAGCTACAGCTTGCGCACCTTGACCGATAGTGCTTGTACCAATAGCAATTGTATTGATATCCTTAGTTGTCGCATCATGACCGATGGCAATACCACCGCTCTTATCTGTAATACCTGGTGTTGCTGTAGCAGGGTTAACACTTACTGTAGCACCATGACCGATAGCGATACCGTTTTGGCTTTCAGATTCGGATGGATCATTTTTACCAACAGTAGCGTCTGTACCCATAGCCACACTATAGTCACCGCGAGCATTTGTTCTTTCACCTACAGCAATACCGCCGTCATTTTCTGCTGTCGCACCAGTACCTCTTGTAATAGGTGCCCCCAACGCATCCGTAGGCATCATAACGCCTGTCAACATAATGGCAACTGCTGTAGTACCTACCATTTTAGAGAATACAACCGACAAAGAGGAACGTTTCGTCATGTTCTTTGCTGTTTCTGCCACAACAACATAACAGCCCTTTGTGCGATTCCAAATCACTTTAAATACTCGATTCATTAATCTTTCTCCTTTAAAGCAAACTAACTATATCCACTTACATAAAAATCTTAGAAATAAATCGATAATCAATGAGAATATATCGATATTTTTAAAAATATATTACTAAAATACCACATATTTCTGAAAAAGTAAAATTTTTTTCATTTTATTTTCATGAAATTATACGTTTAGATTATTTCGATATATAAAAAAATATCGAGGTACTACCCACTCGGACAGTCCTCGATATTCTTATTCATTCTATTAAATTATTTTATTGAATTGTGGGCGCATTAATCGCTTTGCGAAGGTCTACTGTAGAAAGTTCGTCCATCGCAGGAGCCATTTTTTCGTCCACAGGTTTCACGCGATTATTGCCGTCTTTCATAGCTTCGTTCAAGCTGAAGATAACCATTTCATTCATGTAGAAACGCAATTCATCATCATGTACATTGGCTGTATTGCGATCCAAGATATCGATGATTTGTTGCGCATAGTCCAATTTAGCGTCTTCAGACACCGTCGCATGGTCCGTAAAGAACTGCTTGTAATCGTTGTACAAACGATCTAATGCCAAACGCCCATAGCTATCGTTTTTATAACGATGGCTTACGATGTACCAACTACGACGAACGTTCATGTAGTACAACACATTGTTGCGGTAACGCTCTTGACCAGTCATAACGCGGGAATCATCCATGATGCGCTTGCCCTTTTGGTCCAATTGGAATTGTGTGAAAGCATTCACTACGTCGCGAACTTCTTCGCTAGGCACGGAAAGGGCCACTTCTGTTTCAAGCACATTCAATGGTTCAGCCGGTTGTTCTGGCATCATCAATCGATCTTGAGCCGCATCCGCTTGACCTACCGCGCATACACAAGCAAGTGCCAATACAGGCATAAATGTTTTGAATTTCATACTTCCTCCTTATGATGAGCCGCCCCGGAAAGGGCGGCTTTCACAATCCTTACATGAGTGGTTAAGAACTCGAATATTCAGATTCGATTATTTTGTAAGACCTGCTTGTTGCATCAACAATGCGATTTGAGCTTTCATTTCTTCATTATCGCGTTGTACTTGATCGTATTTAGCAGTTAACTCTAGGTCATGTTGTTTCATACGTTCATTTTCAGCTTTTAAAGCAGTCACTTCATCCTGCAATACATATGCAGAGCTGATAGGGCCGGCTTTGTAACGTGCAGGAACCGCTTTCTTAGCGTCGGATGTACCAAATTTGTAGGATACGCCCGCATTAATCATGTTGTCATGACCGCCAAGAGATACGCCCATATGGAACATTGTAGATTCATTAGTATAGTGCGCCACGCCTACAGCTGCAGCTGTGCTGCCTTTATAGTGACCTACAGCAGCCAATACTTGAGTTGGTTCCAATGGATCATATTGTAAAGGTTTGAGGCCGGAAATAGCTGCACTAGTCGCACCTACATCAGCGATTTTACCATCCACACTACGCATAGCACTGCTCAATTGATTTACATTAACCGCATCAGTGCCATCTACACCAGGGCCAACATTAGTAATTCTATTACCACCGTTGTTAAGGCCGTCTTTAGTAAGGCTTACAGCATTACCTTGAGCAGGTGTAATTGTCACGCCGCCACCGTTCATAACAGTTGTATTACCAGCAGCATCTGTAGTAGTTACGGACTCAAGACCTTTCAAGTCTTTCGCCAACTTGATATTGTAACCATCACCAGCAGCGTTTTTCACAACACCGATATTGTTGTCTGCCAAACGGTTCACATCCGCACCGCCTTTAAGGTTCATAGTATCTCCCAATCCACGAACCACTTTACCGCTATCACCAGGTTGGTCACCTTGGAATACACGACCTGTTCTTGCTTTGTTATTGAAGTCGTCATTAACAGCTTTCAATTGATCTTCTGTTGCGGCACGACCAGGAACTGCTACAGGATTTTCAGGATCCCAAGTTTTGTTATCCAAACCTGTTACGAAGTTACCTTCTTTACCGTTGGAAGTTTGTTTCCCTACGACTACATCGCCAGCTTTCACAGTATTTGCCGTTACGGAACCGTCATTGCCGTCAATCTTAACTTGATTTCCGCCATTGCCAGCTGTAATTGTACCTGCAGAACCGTCGATGTTAACTTGTTTTGCTGGGTCTTGACCAAGAGTGATCTTATCGTTCAAGGCCATTTTGATAGCGCCGTTGTCCACGGAAGTTTTGATATTGCCATCACCTTTTACGTCGATTGTTTCGCCAAGAGGTTTCTTCACGGATTGACCATCTTCCGCTTTAAGACCAAAGCCTGTAGTTTTGATGTCTTCAATAGCTGTATGCAATTGACCACCGTTTACAGCGTCCTTGCTACCTTTAGCAACATTACCGTCAGCTACGTTCGTAACCTTCTTGCCTGCCGCATCAATGCCGTCTTTTGTTACCTTAGGACCGTTTTCGATAATCAAACCATCTTTATTAACAGTAACAGCTTTGTTGCCACCATCATTGATTTGCAAGCCGTCTTTCGTCAACTTAGTCGCTTCATTAGCGCCGTCTTTAATCGTAACGCCATTTGTATCCATCTTAGTGTCGCCTGTTGTTACAGTCTTAGCTGTTACAGTATCTACAGTGATGTCTTTTTTCAATTCTACCTTAACAGCACCGCCGTCTACGGATGTTTTGATATTCGTGTCATCACCTTTAACTTTAACAGTTTCACCAAGAGGTTTCTTCACGGATTGACCGTCTTCCGCTTCAAGACCGAAACCATTGGTTTTAAGGCTTTCAACAGCACTATGCAATTGACCGCCGTTAACAGCGTCTTTGCTATCTTTGGCAACCGTACCGTCTTGAACATTAGTAACCTTCTTGCCTGCTGCATCGATGCCGTCCTTCGTCATAGATGGACCATCGGTAATCTTCACGCCGTCTTTTGTAACAGCTGTCAACGGATTACCGGCTGCATCTTTAATAGTCATGCCTTCACCGTTCACAACGGTTTTACCGTTTGCACCGTTAGCTCCGTTGTTGAAAGTAATGGAGTTCAAGTCTTTAAGGTCTTTTGCCAAACGAACATTGAGAATATTATCTTTGCTGATAACACCAATATTGTTTTCAGTCAAATCATCTTCGTTTGTTAGGCCGCCCTTAATGTCCAATTGTTCATTAAGTTTTTTCTTGATAACATTACCGGAATCACCACCGTATGCCATACCATCATCTTTGGTTGCCACTTGATGTGTATTACCGTCTTCATCAGTGTATTTAATACGAGTGATTTCCTTACCGTTGAGGTCCGGATCACCTTTTTCAACAGAAATGTCAGCGCTACGGCCATCTTTACCGTTAAGACCGATGTGACCTACGCCGTCTTTACCGGAGATGGATACAGCTTCTTTGCCGTCCTTACCAGTAACAGCCACCTTGCCGTCTGTACCGTTCGCAGTGTCAGGACCTGTAATGGACACACCGTCCTTACCGTCTTTGCCAACTTTCACGGATTCAGCTTTAAGGTTTTTATTCATCTTCACGTCAATAGTAGTATCACCGGTTTGTGCATCTTGCTTGATGAAAGTCTTGATGTTTTCGCCGCTGTAATCTTCGTCAGCTGCAGTGCCTTCACCTTTAATAGTCACTTTGGAGCCAAGCTTGTTAGTTTGTTCGCCGCCTACGTTAGCATCGAATTTCAAACCTTTATTAGTTAATGCGTCCGCACTATCTTTGATTTTGTCATTCAAGTAGTCTACATTAACCGCTTCGCTACCATCGTTGCCTGTAGCATATGCCACATTCGTTACGTGAGTACCGCCTTGTTTATTGTTATATGCAGGACCTTCGTAAGTTACCTTGGATTTATCAGGATTACCAGTAGGGTCCAAATCATACTTAACAGCACGGTCATTCAATTTATCAAGTTTGGATTTAGAAGCAACGTCTTTGATAGTAACGGTTTCTGTTTGATTTGGATGATTCTTATCTTGTACAGTCAACGCTACATCGCCGTTCGCATCCACAGTGTAGTCTCCATTGGAGCCTGCCGCTTGATTTCTAATCAAACGATAATCAGTGGAGTTAGCACTTTGAGCATCCAACGCTTTTTTCAATTGATCTTCTGTTGCCGCACGGCCGGATACAATCTTATTTGCATCCCAATCTTTATTATCAAGGCCTGTTACATAATTGCCTGTTTCGCTATCACCAGCTGCATTGTTAACAGTTTGACCACCCATAGTAGCACTGCCTGCTTTCACAGTCTTAGCGGCTGTTACGGAATCAAGATTTTTAAGGTCTTTCGCCAATTGAAGTTCCAATTTGTCAGTGCCATCAGCTTTTACGTTGATATTGCCGGCTGCACTCTTGAACGCTGCAGATTCAGATTCAGTTACGCCTTCACCTTGTACTTTCACTAAAGAGTTCAATTTTTGTTTATTCACAGTGCCAGTGTTGTTACCAGTGAATTGTAAACCGTCCTCCATAGTCGCAACTTGGTGCTCACCGTTGCCGTCAGTGTATACGATACGAGTAAGGCCGTTTGTACCATCTACACCTTTTTCGCCTTTAACGCCGGTAGCAGGATCATCGTAACCAGGTTTCACGGACAAGTCGATACCATTAGTACCGTTCACGCCGTTCGTTCCAGCAGGGCCGGTCAAGCCAATGTGGCCTACGCCATCCTTACCGGAAATAGAAACTGCTTCTTTACCATTTTTATCAGTAACAGCTACCTTGCCATCTGTACCGTTCGCTGTGTCAGGGCCTGTAATAGATACGCCGTCCTTACCATTTTTGCCAACCTTCACAGATTCAGCTTTAAGGTTTTTATTCATCTTCACGTCGATAGTCGTATTGCCTGTCGCCGCATCCTGTTTGATGAAAGTTTTGAGGTTTTCACCACTGTAATCAGCGTCAGCTGCAGTGCCTTCACCTTGAATTGTAACAGTAGATCCTAATTTGTTAGTTTGTACGCCGCCTACATTGGCATCGAATTTGAGACCTGTGTTAATCAAGTCATTCTTGGTATTCGTAATTTGATCGCCAAGGTCTTGTTTAACTTGATGTAATTGACCGCCGTTTACAGCATCTTTAGAACCAGCCGCTACGTTACCGTCTTTCAAGTTAGTAATTTTTGTACCGTTAGGACCTTCCAAAGTTACTGTGTCATGGCCTGTGTTACCGTCATATTTTACGGAACGGTCTTTTACATTATCTAGTTCAGTTTTGGACGCAATATCCTTAATCGTTACAGTTTTAACGTCACTGGATTTTTCGTCTTTTACTTTCAAGTCTACTTGATTGTTTTCAACCTTATAGGAACCGTCTGCCGCGTTGTTCGGATTAGCAATTAAACGGTAATCTGTAGCACTTGCATTAGACGCTTTCAAAGCATCGCTAACCTTCTTAAGTTGGTCTTCTGTCGCTGCGCGTCCCTCTACATACGTAGGATCTGAAATGTCCCAAGTTCTATTATCTAAACCTGTTACAAAGTTACCAGTTTGGTTACCACCTTTGTTATCTGCTACAGTATGATTACCTACAGTGGCAGTGCCTGCTTTCACAGTGTCAGATGCCGTTACAGATTGCAAGCCTGTCAAGTTTTTCGCCAATTGCAATTGTAATTTTGCATTGCCATCAGCGCCAACAGCCGCAGAAGTAACACCAATATTATTGCCTGTAGCAAGATCAGAAGCGCTTGTTACACCACCGTTGATGTCCACTTGTTTGTTAAGCTTAACATTGGATGTAGCACCCATATCGCCTTTGAATTTAAGGCCGTCGTTCAAGGTTGCCACTTCTTCGTTCGTGCCGTCAGGTTTTTGGTACGTAATACGAGTTGTAGTCGCGCCAGGAGCACCGTCTACACCGGGTTGACCGTCACGAGTAACGGAAATGTTAGTTGTTACACCATCTTTACCGTTAATGCCGATTTTACCGTCCTTACCGTTTGCACCGGTTGCAGTAATTGTCTCTACATTAAGGTTTTTACCAAGTTTCACATCAATTGTGCTATCGCCGTTAGCGTCTTGAGAGATTTCTGTAATGATATTGGAATTATCCCCTTTAACTGCTACTTTAGAGCCCAATTTATTTGTTTTTTCACCGCCGTTATTTGCGTCGAATTTCAAGCCTTTGTCGATAAGATCTTGTTTAGTTGTATCAATCTTATTATTTAAATCATTTTTAGTATTTGTGATTTGGTCACCAAGATCCTGCTTAACTTGATGTAATTGACCGCCGTTGACAGCATCTTTAGAGCCCGGTGCCACATTACCGTCTTTCAAGTTGGTAATTTTTGTACCGTTAGCACCTTCCAAAGTTACTGTATCTTTGTCAGTTTCACCATCATATTTCACGGAACGATCTTTTACTTTATCAAGTTCTGTTTTGGACGCAATATCCTTAATTGTCACAGTATTAACTGTACCGGATTTATCGTCCTTCACTTGTAAATCAACTTTATTGTTATCAACCTTATAAGAACCATCTGCCGCATTGTTCGGATTAGCAATTAAACGATAATCAGAAGCACTTGCGTTAGCCGCTTTCACAGCATCACTAACAATCTTAAGTTGATCTTCTGTTGCCGCACGGCCAGATACATAAGCAGGATCAGTTAATGTCCAATTTTTATTGTCCAAACCGGATACAAAGTTACCGTTCTGAGCAGCACTTTTGTTATCTGTTACAGATTGGGTACCCATAGTAGCAGTACCAGCTTTTACAGTTTTTGTAGCAGTTACCGTATTAACATTAATGTCTTGACCCAAAGCAACCTTAATTGTTGTATCGTCGCCACTTTGTGTAATGGTAGTGTTGATGTTAGTACCATCACCAGCTACTGTTACCTTGGAGCCTAATTTATTTGTTTTTTCGCCGCCATTATCAGCATCGAATTTCAAACCTTTATTAATAAGCTCTGTTTTTGCAGTATCAAGTTCTGTTTTAGACGCAATATCCTTGATAGTTACAGTTTTCTTATTCGCAGGATTTTTAGCATCTTGTACAGTTAAGTCAACTTTATTGCCAGATACAGTGTAAGCTTTATCAGCAGCACCGCTGTTTTCAGTCAATTGATAATCTGGAGCGTCTACGTCAACTTTATATGTTTTATATGTACCGTCAGTACCTTCTGTAATCGTTGTGTTTTTACCAGCAACAACTTTTACGGCTTTTTGCGCTTCATCACGAATAACGGATTTACCATTGTCAGTAATATTGGACAAGTCTTTATTTGCCGCATTGTCGATTTTATTCTTAGTAGCATCAGTCAACGCCACATCGATTGTTTGGTTGTTAACAGATGTCGTAACATAAGAACCATCGCCTTTTACAGTCAATGTTTGGTTGTCCAATAAAACGTCATTGTTACCGCTGTTGCCGGCTACTTTCAAGTTAACATTGCGCAATTGTGCCACGTTAACAGCATCAGTATCCGCAGTACCTGCAGCCACATTTGTGATTTGACGAGTTTTTGTACCGCCGTCACCTACGGACACTGCACCCATAGTGGAAGTCAACGCAGCGCCTGTCAATCCGCTATATCCATTTGTACGGCTGTCTGCAGTTTTCACATTATAGCCTGCTTTGCCTGCTGCAACGGAAGCAACGGAGTTTGCACCCAATGCAACGCCGTCATCTACGCTGGATTTAGCTTTATAACCGATTGCAGTGCTGTTCGCATTCGCTGCAGTCGCATCAGCACCGACAGCTGTCGCGAAATTACCTGCTGCGGAAGTACGTACACCGGCTGCTGTCGCGTTATTGCCTGTAGCACCTGTGTTATCGTAGTTCGCATCAGCAGATGTGCCTTTAGCACTGAAGAAATTCGTTTGCGCCGCTTCAACAGCTTCTTTTACCGTATGGTACGTACTGTTCTTGATATTGAAATCAGGCGCTTTATATGTAGAACCATTCGCTTCATAGCCCGTATATGTAGGACCTGCGATGGATTTTGCCAAGTTACTGTTTACAAATTTTAATTGTTTTACATTTGTTGCGTCAGTATCGTTTTCACCACCTGCTACGTTGATGATACGGCGTTCAGAACCTACGTTACCTACCGCAACTACACCGTTTGCAACATTGTTGTTTTGTTGATTAGTGAAAGCAGAGAAACCATTAACCAAGGCACCTCTTACTTCCGTACCGGCACCCAATGCCAAGGAGTTATTGGATTCAGCCTTAGCATTTGTACCAATAGCCATGGAATTAGTACCTGTAACAGTAGCACCAAGACCGATAGCTGTCGTATTAGTATTGTTTGCTTTTGCTTCTTTACCGATTGCAATAGCACCATCTTTAGAGGCATTCGCTGCACCGCCAAGTGCAAGCGCATCGGCACCCAAGGATTTTGCATTACCGCCTAATGCGATGGAATTGGATTTAGTTGCTTCAGCAGTACTACCCATAGCGATAGCATCAGCACCTGTTGTTTTAGCCTGATTGCCCATAGCAAAACTGTTTGCACCACTTGCACTAGCACTTTTACCCATCGCTACCGCATTTTGTGCAGATGATTGTGCCGTATTACCGATGGCAAACGCATTCTCTGCACTAGCATTAGCACTATAACCCATAGCTACCGCATTGGCGCCACCAGTACTGGATGAAGAACCAAATGCCATAGAATCATCAGCACCAGCTGCAGTACGAGCCTTCGTACCAAATGCAAGAGAACGTATACCTTCTGTCCTAGTATTCCCGTCACCATTATATCTAGCACTTGGTGTACTACTTATATTTGGATTACCAGGGACTGTAATTGTTTCTGCCGCACCAATTGCAATAGATTGATCTGCTGTTGCCCTTGCAGAGTAACCCATTGCAAAACTACCATTACCTTCAGCCAAAGAAGTAGTACCTATCGCCGTAGAAAAATTACCCGTTGCTGCCGATTGACGCATCATAGCCAAGGAATTAAAACCTGATGACAAAGTTGCTGTACCAATCGCCATAGAAGATGCATTCGTAGCTTGTGCATAGTTTCCCAACGCAAAGGAGATACCGCCCGTAGCCACCGTATTATCACCAATTGCTACACCAGAATAGGATATCGAGTTATTAGTTTCTCTAATATTTGTATTACGCCCAATAGAAAGACCATAAATAGGATTACCTGTATATAATGGATCACCATCCGCTGTAGTAGTCTGAGAATTATCTAAAGGCTTATCATTACCAGGATTTTTGTAATTATAAAGTGTACTATGCCATGTACCATCTGTATGCGCTGTCGCATAGCCATTATATGTACCATCAATTATCAAAGAGTTCGCATTAACCGTAGTAATATTACCACCCATCAATAATGCGACTACCGCCATGATTGCACTCATACGTGCCCAAGTTGTACCAGTTTGTACGGATTTTGCTTTACCGCCACCTGTTTTTACGATTTCAGATACTACAACGTAGCATTTTTTAGTCTTACTCCAAATAACATTATAAATTCGATTCATGATTATCCTTTCTTACCGAAACCTCAGTAAAACACATCACTTGTGTTGCATAATATTGCAAAGATAATAAAAAGAAGAAGTATAAAGATTGATTATCATCTACACTTCTTACACCAAATACTAGTATTCTCAATTACGATACGAATACTATAATTATTCATGATTCTTCATCATATACTCACCCACGGCAATACAATATCAAAAAATTTCTATCTTGTAAACGACTTTTTCATCTTTTCTTCATTTTTGTCATTTATTTATTTCTATTTTAATACTTTTTAATTTT
>OAUX01000534.1_pt1 | contig 16053 bp, 28 predicted proteins | sample 1501311 | NCBI WGS metagenome assembly OAUX01 (sample SAMEA2580066, study PRJEB22360) | human gut metagenome | reverse complement strand
TTGCCCTTTCGTCGCGCCGCTCAGATCGGCGGTGGCCACTATCAGCTGCTGGCGAACATACTGGAGGTATTGAGTGTTCATTTGGCAGCCTCTTGGTCGTGAAATGAAGGAATATAGAAATTTGCATATAGCTGTCTGGCATACTCAGTACGGGCTTTCGCCGCTTCTTGTGCAGTAGCAAAAAGACCAACGTAATGTGTTCTCCCCTTGGCCACTATGCTTGCCTGCCATTTCTTCCCTAACTCATTCCAGTACACCCCGGTAAATCCAGACTTATTTTTGCTTTTAGCTGCTCTATTTGCCGAGTTTTGAGAAAATGTAACGGCTCTTAAATTTTCAATGGCATTATTCGAACGATTCCTGTCAATGTGATCTATAACCTCAGGCCCATCCCCGTACACATATAGCCAGGCAAGCCTATGGGCCTTTCTGTTCTTTCCATAGATACGAATAACTCTGTATCCCTGACCATCAATGCATCCTGCAATATCACCTGGGTGCACACTAGATGAGGCCTTTATTTTCCATCTAAAAATGCCGTTCTGCGGGTCGTATTCAAGGAGAGTCCTTAACAGCTCTTGGGTTATTGATTTTTCTGATTTACTCATAACTCCCCCTTGAGAGACTTGCGATGAAATTGCGCAAAATTAAATAATCAACCAGCACGGTGCCGCTACTGCGTAAAAGACGGAGCTTTATCCAGCGGTCGCGGATGCGTTCGATAACGTCGCGGTTCATGCGGCCTCCCGCTGTTTCAGTGCTTTGAGCTTGGCGCGGTACTCATCGCGGATACGAATAAAGTCTTCCCGGCGGTAGTTGGTCATTTCGTGGGGTCCGTTAAGCCAGTCGACATACTCCTGTCCGTAACGAGCGACCAGGCCAGCTTCGTATTGCTGAGCAACCGTCGACTCTTTGGCGGTGTACTTACCGGCCCCGGCATTGCACGATTTGCACTGCTTATGAGCGTTGCGCTCTTCAAAACGCAACTCAGGGTAAGCGCCGACCGTTTTGAAGTGGCCGCAGTCCCACTGGCCGCCATGCAGATCAGGCGGATTGGTCTCGCCGCAACTGATGCATGGCAAAGCAGCATCACGAGCGCGGATGTAGGCGTTGAATGCCTTCTGAGCCTGGGCTTTGTAGTAACCGTTAGGTCTGAGCTCAGCCAATCTTGCTTTACGGCGCTGGCGCCCCTCCTTCTCGGATTCGCGCTGGCGCTTCACCGCTCTGGCCTTCGCTGCTTCCCGGGCTTTTGCTGTCTGTTTTTTGCCGATCGCGCTAGCGCATTCAAAACTGCATACCACCTGCCCTTCCCGGGCAGGATGGAACCATTCGCGGCAGTGGGCGCATTTACGACGCGCTGGTTTACGCATGATCACCACCCTGGATCTGTACCAAGGTCAGGCGGCTGCAGAATACAGCACCGGTGTCGATATACATCTGATTGGCGTACTGGCTTGGCTGATGTGCCGGGGTGTGACCAAAAATAAACAGGTCTGCACCGGATATTTCATTCACAATCCCATCCTGAGCCGCGCTCACTCGCTCACGATTCCAGATCACCTGTTCTGCATCGACGGGCTTGCCATATGAGTATTCGTTATGCGGGTAGTCAGCATGGCAGACCACCACCTTCTTACCCTCGGTCATTACCTCAATGATAAGTGGCAAACCTGCAACCAAATGCGTCAACGCGATAGCCAGGCGCTCTTTGTCGTAGTCAAGGTTAAAGAACCATCCGCCACCGTTAGCGAGCCAGTGATTCACGTTCCCGGACGAGGATAGTCCGTCGAGCATCATCTGCTCATGGTTTCCGCGCACGGCCATGAACCAGGGCATTGTGATTAGCTCAAGGCATTCGACGTTTTCCGCCCCGCGATCGATAAGGTCACCTACTGAAATCAGCAGGTCACACAACGGGTCGAAACGGACCCTTTCCAGCTCGTTCATTAGCAGCGTATGGCAACCATGCAGATCGCCAACAACCCAGATGTTGCGCCAGATAGCACCATTAATGCTTCGATAGAGGCTCATGCAATTTTCCTTCTGGCAGCGCGGCGCAGCCAGCGGACATCTGCCAGGTGAGCCGTATAGTGAAAGGTGGGGATATCGGAAGGCTTAACTTCTATCTTGCGCTTGCGGCGCGCCGGCACGCGGAAGATGCCGCGCTCCATTACTTTGGCGAGAAGACATTGCATAGCTATCACCCCGCAAAGCTCAGCAGCTGACTGGCGGCGTTTTCAGCCTCAGCCGGCGAGTGGAATTTGCGACGCAGAATGTAGTTCCAGAGCACATTCAGCACTGATTTGTAGACGCCGTTAAACTGGCTGTCGTCCATGCTGGCGAAGGAGATCGACTTTGCGACACGACGACGGCTGCCGTCAGGCATCTGGTATTCGTCGTAAAAGCCAGCCTGAATGGTTGCCCACTCGCGGAAGGATTCGAAGTGTTTCAGCAGCGCCATATCGCGGGAACGAGAAATGCCGACCGATGAGAGATACATCTCGGAGGCGTTCTGGAGCGCAGCGCGCTGATCGAGGTCGGATGAAAGGAAGTCGATAAACCCGGATATGAGGGTGCGCTCAGCGGGCTCAATGAGTCCACCGGAAGGCGTCCAGTAGTGATACCCGAGGGTCAGAAGCTTGAAGAACTTCTTGTGGAATGCGTAATTCCGGGGCTTGCGGAACTCACCGCAAAGCAGTTGCCCTACGGGGATAAGTTGCAGGTATTCGCTGGTTCCCGGCTCTGCGGGAATCAGTACGTTTTGATAACTCTTCTCAAATTGCAGTGTCTGCGCCATGTGTCCCCACTTGGCGCCGGATAATCGTGTCAGTTGCTCAGGCTGACGAGGTAATTATCGCCCTTCCCGGGGATAAAAGCAAAATGAGCATATACGAGAAAACCCCTCAGGAGAGGGGTGTCATTGAGGGGATTTTTCGGCGACCTTGCTGTGAACTTCCCACAGGCTGATTCCGCAGCTACCGCAGAAGTTGGCAAGGTAGTCCAGCCCAGACCACTCGCGAATCCCTCCGCGAGCAGCCTCGACAAACACAGCTATATCTTTACCCCGCCATAAGCCGAACAATCGCCAGCCGCCGCCATCAGGACTTTTCACGGCGGCTATGCGCGTCAGAACTCAGGTCTGATACAGCTCGGTAAAGGCTGGCTTTTTTCTGGTTATCATTTGCATAAATAACAAACCTTAGATTTGTTGATAACAAATAGCATGTTTGTGTTTTATGGCTATGCGTTCTGCGGGGGATTTAGGCATCAGTCGTCCCTCATTAGCTCGTCATGTCCGTATTCTTTGCGCAACCTATGCTTCGTAACCATCATCCTGAGCGCAGTGATAATCGGTAGCGACACTGGCAACGAGAGGAGGAACAGCAAGCAAACTACGCCATACGCGATATCTTCCAGCATTCTCCTGCTCAGTAAGTCCCTTGCAGCCTCCACAAACCATCCCGGATATGTCATTCGGTATCGCTGACGTGAGTTCATCACTTTCCCTCCTGCGGGGCGGCTGCGAGCATGGCTGCCCAGCAAAGCCGAGCACGGAAAGCTGCCTGTTCACATCCGCTCATCTTCTGAAATGCCTCCCACACCTCCGGCTCACTGAATGTTTCATCAGGTTCAGACTCAAACCCATCAATTACCATGCGCTCGGTTGGCACCTTCGGCACCATCACGTAACCATCCGGAATTACCGGAGAGTTGCCAGGTGCAGCCTGGTACATGCGCCAGAGAGCCTGCGTTACGCGATGGGTGAACTTGGTTCCGTTCCATTCCATTGTTGGTTCGTAACCTTTCTCATCAGCACAAACCAGGTCCATTTCTGACCAGTTCCAGAACTCATTGCACAGGGAGATGAAGTGCTCGCGTGAGCGTCCTGTATTCCGTGGCACACATGCCAGCAGCTCATCGGCTGTTTTGCACTTCATTGATTGCGGAGAGTTGCCAGCCTGCAGCATGGCGGCGCGGCAGGCTGCATCAATTCGGCATTGAATACAAGAGAGTAACTGAACGTCACCACCAAGAAATTCATGGCGGCGGTTTACGTCGCACAAAATCTCCCTGGCAGTTTCAAGTGCTATGGTGTCGAAATGCTGAGTGATGGCTCTGTTATTCGGCGCTGGCTGCGCATGGCGATAGAGCGGCGTAGAATGCAGGCCTAATATCCCCTCAGCATTGGCGACATAGCCGCCATCGGTGGTTAATTGGTCACCAGTGCGAGCGTGAACAATCCACGCCACCGGCTCGCTGTCCGCTACCGGCTGCACTGGCGGCATATCTGGACCTTTGCGAATAGCTTTTGCCAGTTCGATAGGGTCATCGTAAAGCCAGTCTCCTGTTTCAGGGTGATTGGCTTCTGCCAGTTGGGCGGCCCATTCCAGACCGTCTTTGTGCCCCTGCAGGTAGTCGAGAGGCATCTCAACCGGCTCGCTGTCCATTGCGGCCAACAACTGATGCATTCCTGCAAGAGCCATATCAAGATACACGGATTGTAGACCGCGGCTGATTAGCTCCTGCAGACCTTCAATCGTATCTTCTGCCTGTTCTCTGGTCATTGGTTGGCTCCTTATTCACATAATCCGTAACGGGATGAACAAACAGAAGTGTCCAGACTGGCTTTAACGAGGTCATAGACCTTTCCACCGCGACCGGTCTTAGCCCACTCAACGACATCAAGAGCAGACGGCGCCCCCATATTCCCGCGAGGTCCGTAGAATCCTGACCATTCTATGCGCTGAACGTCTGGCTCCAGGCCATAGAGCTGAACGGTGCGACCAAGTGGAAGGTCATATTTCCGCATCCATGCCTGGCTTTCAGTGCCAGCGCTCATCCAGTGGACCCAACGGGAGGTTAATCGAACCTTTTTCTCCCATGCGTGATGCTTCTCGATGTGCTCAGGCCAGCGGGCTGCCGTCTGGGCTATCTCCTCTTTTGTGCATAAAACACAGTTCATGCAGCCAACACGGTCAGCCCCCTGCAAGTACAGTGGGTTTGGCTTGATACCAAAATATTTATGTAAGGCGAAAACATCAGTCGCCGTCCATTTGTGGATGGGCAGGAAGTTATAGAGAAAATCGCGGTCACGCTCATCACATGAAAACCGGTCATATCCGGCGCGTTTGTCTGACTCATCAGCACGAACACCAGACCACTGAACGACAACTTCACCATCGTCAAGAAGTGGCTTAATTGCCGCATCAAAGGCGATCTGAATTTTTAGCTCATCAGTGCAAAAACGGTCACGCATCATCGGGAATTTGCCGTGCAGTAGCGCTGCGTCAAGAAAGCTGTTTCCGGATGGATGCATAACTGACAGCGCGGCATCCAGAGCGGTTTCAAACTCGATACCCCAACGCTCAGCAGTTCGAAGCCATGCCTGCCCGAATTTTGTGTCTGACCTCGCCAGCGATGGCATGATTACGCCACGGTATGCCCCCATCCGAATTGCCTGTTTCTTTGGCCAGCGCTTCATCAGAGATTTCCGGCGGCGCTCAAACTCAGCATCTGTATAAATCCGCTTAACAATCTGCACGGGCTTGCAGCCGATTTGCAGGTGAATATTGCGCGCGAAGTCGACAGTTAAATCATGCTCGTTGTCTGTGTCAGCCATCACGTTCTGCACCCTGTCGCCAAACAGGTGGTGAGCGACAGTAGCCGTAGTGGTGCTGTCTTTCCCGGCTGAGAAGTTAACGACGATTTTGTGGTCGTCCGGGATGCGGAACTCTTCGAGATAGCGTACATAAGCCGTCTCTATCTCGCGTACCTTTTCGCTGATATCCGTTGGCACAATAATCATTGCGGCGTTGCTCATTTGTCGGCCACCTCGCGCAGATGCTTGGCGAAATCATCAGCAGCAAGTGCAACCCCTTTTGCTAAAGCGTCAAAAAACTGGTCATCACCAGGAATTCGAAGTTTTGCCGCGAACTTCTCAACTCCGCGCGCCTCGGCTTCGGCTACGATGCGATCGGTGGCGGGGGTTGGCTCGCAATAAGACATCGCGCAATCTTCATCGCCGCCGTCTTCAATCCAATACCGCGCCAAGGTGTCTCGGTCTTCCTTTAGCCCCACATTCTCCGCAGCCAGCTGCAAATACGCCTTAGCCAGCTCCAGATACTTCTGCTCTTTGATCGACAACTCGCCCGCCGACTCCAGTGACTTAATGAGATCGTTTACTGTTTCGATGTTCATTTTCTTACTCCCGCCAGGCACTGGTTAAAAAGATTGGTCAGCTTGTTGGCGCCGGAATGGCGATTGCTGAACTGAAAATCCGCTGACGTGCTTTCGGTTACGGCTGTCTGCTCTGCCAGGGTGTAGCGATAGCTCCGACATTCTCCTTCGCGCTTAACGCGTCCATCGCGGTTCATCTGCCACAAAGCAGAATTGACAACGGACTGGTCTAGCCCGGTCCCGCGGCGGATATCCTGAAATGAGCAACCAGGGTGCTGCCCGATGAAGTTGATTACAGCCTGTCTGCCGGTATTGTTTTTCATCAAAATCCACCCCGTTTGGTTGGTTTTTCTTCTTTCTCGCGCCGGCGCTGACTGGCAGCCTCCTGGTCGCAGTCATAAATCGCACCATGTCGTTGCTCGCAATAGACAACACCAGTCTCGCCATGCCGGTTAAGGCGCAGCAGCAACTCTGTGTCACTCTGGTTTGCGTTCTCGTCGTAGGCGCCTGCCCGGTAGATGGCCAGCCAGTAGTCGCAATCCTGCTCGATCTGTCCGGTGTCTCGGGAGTCGCTCGGAAGCGGGCGCTTATTGGTTCGCTTTTCCAGTTCCCGGTTGAGCTGAGTCAGGAGAACGACAACACAATCCAGTTCCTTCGCCAGGGTCTTCAGGCCTTTGGTGATAAGCCCATAGGCCAGGTCGTTTCGCTCAGCCTTATCGGCGGTCATCAGCGTGAGGTAATCGACGAGGATCATCCCGACCTTCCCGCGCTCGCGCTTGATTCGGCGCGACTCGGCCATAACATGCGCCAGTGAAATACCCGGGGTGTCGTCAATCAGGAGGTTGTTGGTGTCAATCAGGGCACCCATCACGCCGGTAGCTTTTTTCAGATCGCTGTTCCAGTCGCCGTGATACCCGTAGTCGTCCTTCGTCATGTCCGGGTAAAACAGGTTTGGAGAGATCCGCCCCTTCTGAGCTGTAATTTTCTCCACCATCTGGCCTTCCGGCATTTCGAGGGAGAACATCAGGGCCGGTTCGTTTTCGACCGTGGCGCAGTTGACACCCATCTGGGTGTAGAGAGTGGTTTTCCCCATCTTCGGACGGGCGCCGATGACGAACAGGCTGCCGCGCGCTATCCGTTTCACGCCTAACAACTCATCAAGCGAGCGGATCCCGGTCGACAACCCGCGGGAACGACCATCAGGCTTCATCCGGTCGTCAAACTCATTTGACCAGTCATTCACCGCGTCATAGAACGTGCGCAGACCGGTTTTGCGACCAGTTTTGACGTGCTCGTTTATCTCGGTAAACAGACCCTGAATAGCATCAAATTTCTGTTCTGCCGTCATACCGTTTCTGGCATAAAGCAACTCGATCGCCTTCGTGGTTTTGTCGATGCCATAGCGTTCCATTGCGGTCTCGCGGACGCGCATTGCATAGGCCACGATGTTTGCCGCGCTTGGCGTGTTTTTGGACAGTTCAGCCAGGTACGCAAAGCCCCCTACCGATTCAGTCAGTGACTTGCTTTCCAGTGCGTCAAACAGGGTCAGGAGATCCACCGGCTTCTGTTCCCGGTACATCTGCCGCATTTCTGAGAAAATGACCTGGTGCGGGCGCGAGTAGAATGATTCCGGCTTGAGTATCGAAAGAACTTTCTGGGTCCGTTCGCTGCTGTCATCATCCAGGAGAAGGCCACCAAGAACGCTTTGCTCTGCTTCGATGCTGCTCGGGGGAGTCAGGAATTCATTGCTCACAGTGAACCCTCCCGCGTTTTAATCAGCGTTTCCGATCTCAGCAGATAATCAAAGTTGGCTCGCCAGCCAGTGTCGTTATCACCGAAATAAAACGGCTTTGCAGAACGGGCAAACGCTGAAAAATAGTTCTCAACAGCTTCTACCGTTGGTTCTTTCAGTTCTGACATCAGGCGCTTGATGCCGCGGCGGCGTTTATCGTTCAGTGATTCCGCCTGCGGCAAACGGTCTCCCAGGGATGAGTTGTATGCAGACATCACAGCCTGATAGTCAACAGTCGTTTTTTTCTGTGAGACAGGATTTTCTTCCTGCCCGCCACATTCCCCCTTGGGGGATTTAGGGGGTTCTTTTCTTTCTTTCTTTTGAATAGTTTCTTTTGTGTTTAGCTGAGTTGGCTTATGGGCATTAGCTGAGTTGGATAATATTTCATTAGCTGTTTTGGCTAATGTTTTGCCAGGTTGGCTAATGCTGAAATTCCAGTCAGAAACGACCTTATTCACCCCAATCGCCAGACCGCAGTTTATGATGATATTCATAGCAATCATCTCGTTCTTGGCCTTGCAAACATGCGTGTGGTGAATGCCGGTCATTGCAGAAATCTGGGTATTAGTAATGCGGTCAACCTTTTTCCCGAAGCCGTAAGTTTTGCGGATCACCGCCAGAACGACCTTCAGCTGGCGAGCCGTTAAATCAGCAGCCATAAACGCTTCCAGCAGCTCGTTAGCGATGCGGGTATAACCATCATCGATATCTGCCACCTGACGCTCCACGACCGATACAGACGGTCTGAAAGGTATTACTTTTGCGAGATTACTCACGGCCTTCCTCCTTCCGTTTCAGCTCTTCCAGAATGGCGCGCATCTTTTCTGCCACCACCGGATTCACCGAACGGACAAAGCGGTCACGAGTAACGTTTTTATGTGTTTGAGCCTGGTAAAATCTGCTGCTTTTAGGCATAATTACTCCTGTGAATTGATCCAGTTAATTCGCCTGAAAGCCGTTGGAGTTGCCGCTCCGCGGCTTTCGCCTTTTTTGTTACCCTTCATGCCTCAAAATCCCCCTTCTCTCCCGGCCTGTTCGAAATCAGAATCGCCAGCAGCATCGACATGTTCGGCAGAAGATTTTCCCGCCAGCGGCTTACCGTTGATTTGTTGACGCCGGCCACTTTCGCGATGTTTGTGGTGCCCAGTTCTGATATCTGGCTGTGTAACCAGCTCTCTATCCGCTGAGCCTCCAATTTGTTGCGTGCCGTTGATGTCCCCATTTGTGATACTCCCTAAAGTGTTGTTTGGAATGGCCGCCGGTCAGACGGCTTTAGGCTTGCTGACTTCTCGGATCTGAGCAGCAGTAAACTGGCCTCCAGAAGCGAGCGCGATTTTTTCTGCGTAGCTGGTCTCTTCGGTGTAATCCGTTCTCGGCAGGCTTCCGTTGGCAATCCATTTGTAAATTGCGCGCGGCGAGCAACCACAGGCTTCTGCCACAACAGGAACGCGAATCTTTTTGATGATTTCGCCAAGACTGTTAGGTGCCATGTTTAACCCTCAATAATGAACTGTAAGTACATATTATGTCGGAACTGATAGTTCACGCAAGTGATATTATGATTGAACACATGGTTCATGAAGAAAAAGCGCGGAAAGAATTCTCTCAAAGGCTAGCGCTGGCCTGCGATAAAGCTGGGTTTGCGCCGCATGGCCGCCAGGCGGAGATTGCCAAGAGAATGAAATTGACCCCGAAAGCCGTTAGCAAATGGTTCAACGGGGAGTCGATCCCAAGGCGCGGAACACTACAAATGCTAGCGTCACTTATTGGCACGTCGGCTTCTTATCTTCTCGGTGATGCAACAAATGACGGAATCGAAACCGGTCATTTTTCTCACCAGCCTGATGTCTTCAGATTGGACGTACTGGATCTTGCTGTAAGCGCTGGCCCAGGAGTGATAAATCAGGAGTTCGTAGAAATACTGCACTCCGTTGAGTATGCGCAGGCAGAAGCCCGCCACATGTTTGATGGGCGTAAGGCTGAGAACATTAGGATAATCAACGTCCGCGGCGACAGCATGTCGGGGACGATTGAACCGGGAGATTTACTGTTTGTCGATATCAGCGTCAAGAGCTTCGACGGTGACGGGATTTATGCATTCCTTTACGACGAGACAGCACATGTTAAGCGCCTGCAGAAGATGAAAGACAAGCTGCTGGTTATCTCCGATAACAAAATTTACGCCCCATGGGACCCGATCGAGAAAGACGAGATGAACCGGGTCTTTGTGTTCGGAAAGATTATCGGAAGTATGCCACAGACGTACAGGAAACATGGGTAGCATTGAACTGATGAGATGCCTAGGTGAATTGGTTATTTTGTTGGGTTGGTAATCATCATGGTGATTGTTAACGAAGTTTTTGTAAAAAATGACTGCCAGCAATTTTTGAGGTCGATTTTTTTCTTACACACAGTAAACTTAGGGTAAAATTATGGTATCGGAACTGGCGGAAGTTGCGAATGATATGGTTGATACAAATAAGAAATATTTGATTTGGAACAACAAAGGTGGTGTTGGGAAAACGTTTCTGACCTACAATCTTGCTGTTGAGTATGCAATCGCTCACCCTGATGAAGATGTCGTCGTTATAGACGCCTGTCCTCAATCAAATGTTTCCGAAATTATTTTGGGCGGAAATGGTGTTGGAGAAGAGAACCTAAACCAGCTTCGTGACAGGAATACCACGATTGCCGGGTATATTAAGGAGCGCTTTAGCAACTCCCCGCTTTCTCGTATGGGTAATGAGTCTTCATATTTTGTAAAGGCTGACTCGGTAAACCCCAAAATGCCAAAAAATCTTTATCTCTTGCCTGGTGATGTTGACTTAGATATTTGCTCCAGGCTTATCGCACATATAGGCTCCTCTCCTGTTAAAGAAGCATGGAAAAAAAGCCGTTCACTTTTGATAGACCTTATTGCGTCATTTGAGGCAGATAAAACCATTTCAGAAAGACCTAAAACATTTTTTATTGATTGCAACCCTAGCTTTGCAAGCTATACAGAACTTGGCGTTGTTGCATCAAATAGAGTAATTATCCCCTGTACAGCTGATGCTGCCTCAATTCGAGGTATCAAAAACTTAGTTAAATTGATTTATGGGGTTTCTATTGATAGCACTGAACAAGACGAAATGTTCCTTGATTTTAATAAGGAAGCCAAGCAAAGCAAAATAGAATTTCCCAAGCTACATCTTTTCGTGCAAAACCGCTCGCGCACCAACGAAAGTGACGCAGCAAAAGCATTCAAGTCACACGCTGAAGAAATTAAAAGAATCACATCGGAATTATTAAAAACTCATCCTCATTTATTTACTGATGAAAGTGTAGATGAACGAGTAAAGCACGTAAAAGATGGGAATACACTTGCTGCAATCATTAATCATGAAGGCTGCCCATTAAGTGGTCTTCAGCACAAAAGTTACACTATTTATGGCATGGCAACACAAGCAAACAAGGCTCAAATTGATGCTTTAGAAGCCGATGTAAACGGTGTTGTCTCCTGCATTTAGTTTGCGAACTTGATATTGCCACCAGCAATGAGTCTCTCTATGCAATCTCCCCCCGGCCACCGCGCCGGGTTTTTATCGCCCCTTTCTCACGAACTCCGCCGCATCCCGCAGTAACCCCTTGCGAATCACATTGCCTACAGAACGTAGCTTGGCCTCCAGTCGCTCTTCCCGTCCAATGCCCATACGCATACTCATAACGATGCCTCATTGATGTTTTTTTGAGCACGGTACTGATTCAAACAAAAATAAATATACATACAGTTCATATAGTTAATGAGAGTTGAACTTTAAATACAAATAAAATGTACTTTTGGTACTTTACATTGATGAACCATTAGTACATTATCAACTCATCCAAACAACATAGATGGCGCCGGGAAACGGTAACACCGCTCAGCTGGCCGGCTTTAAGGCAAAGGTGAAGAGATGATCCGCGAAGAAGACAAGCCTGCATGGCGTAATTTTTGGTTAAAGGTCGTTCCGTTTTTGGTTGCAGTACTCGTAGTTAGCATCCAGTGCTGGGGTGGCAAATGAGCAAAGAAAACAATGGCGGCCCTGCATATCCAAATCAAGGGTACGAAGGTTTGACGGTGCGTGATTACTTTGCGGCACAGGCGATGCATGGCTGGTTAGCAAGTTATCCAGAGAGAGACCAACACCCTGTAGCTACTCACCATGAAAACATGGTTGCTGAACTTTCTTACCTGATGGCTGATGCAATGTTGAAAGCGCGGGAGGAAGTATGAGCAGAAACGGTATTCGTTCACTGATTTACTGCCTGCTGATCTGCGGCGTTATCTGGTCAGCGTTGATTATCAAAATTCTTCATGCTGCGGGGGTGTTCCATGGCTAAAGCAATTCCAAACAACGGACGCGCCGTGATGATGCGCAATCGCCGCACCGGCGCCGCGTGGCTGGTCAGCTTCGACTATCGAGACGGCAGCTACTGGCACGAGCCACAAGGAAATCTGCGCCACATTCGCCGGCCATACGCATCACGCAATATCGAGCCGAACCTGGTACCAGCCGGGACGCATTAACCGCGCATATCAGAGCACGAATTTAACTGAGCTATCAGGCGGCTTTCATCGCGCCGAGGATTCTTACAACCAAATTTCAGGGGAAACCATGAGCGAAATAACGGATTTAGTCGTCATCGAGAAAAAGAACGCGATGGCGGTTTTCACCAATAACGACCAGCTCGACCCACTTATTGAACTAATCGAAAAAGAGGCTCGCAGTCTGGTACCGGACGTGACTACCAAAAAAGGCCGCGACGCTATCGCATCCATGGCTCACAAGGTTGCGCGCTCTAAAACTTACATCGACAACGCAGGTAAAGACCTGGTCGCTGAGCTGAAGGCTCTGCCAAAGCAGATCGACGAAAGCCGCCGCGTTGTCCGTGAGCGTCTCGATGCGCTGAAAGATGAAGTGCGCCGCCCGCTGACTGAATGGGAAGCCGAGCAGGAACGCATTAAGGCCGAAGAAGCCATGAACGCACTGCATGCCGAAGCGCTGGCCATGAATGAAGAGTTCGATCGGCAGCTGGCAGTTCGGATTGAGTCTGACCACGAAATGGCCCTGCTGATGAATGATGCTTTCTTCCGTGAGCAGGCCGAGAAAAAAGCAGAAGCCGAGCGCCAGCGCATTGCCCGCGAAGAAGAGATTAAGCGCCTGGCAGAAGAGAAAGCGAAGCGTGAAGCAGCAGAACAGGCGCAGCGTGAAATTGACGCCGCAGCCGCCAGAGAGCGCGAAGCGATTTTGGCCAAAGAGCGAGCCGAGCGTGAACAGCGAGAAGCAGTTGAGCGTGCAGAGCGCGAAAAGCAGGCAGCTGTTGAAGTAGAGCGCCGTAAAGCACAGGAAGAAGCCGATCGCATCCGGCGCGAGGCAGAGCAGCGCGAACAGGTCCGCCTGGCTGAGGAGAAGCGCAAGGCCGAAGAAGAATCGCGCCGCGCCGCTGATGTTGAGCATCGCCGCGGAATAAATACAGCAGCGGTACAGGCTCTTATCAATCAGGGCATCCCTCATGAATGGGCTAAAGCCTGCATCATTGCTGTAGCTCTCGGGAAAGTCCCGGCTACAACCATCAAATACTGAGGTGGTTATGAACGCATACCGCGCATACGACGCTATCGAAGAACGGAAATGGGCTGAACAGTCGCTCACCGAAGAGAAGCAAAAGTGGATTGACGATCGGGCGCAGGAAATTATCGACGCCCTGCCGAAAGAGCCGTCAGGCCTGTTCCGCTTCTCTGTGCCGATGGACAAAAGCCCATACGAAGGCCTCCGCAGCGATGCAGCTGGCGAGGCATATAACGATCTCATCTCGGCAGTAGCTTACGCCCAGGCGGAATACGACTGGGATCACCGCACCGGCTGCCCGTTTTAAGGATGCATGAAATGTCTGAATCTAAAACTCACTACCGAAAAGCTTTTGACTCTCCCTATCTGAGCAGTGCCGACATCGTTGAACCTACGGTGCTGACGATCGCCCGGGCAACATTAGAAAGCGACAAAACCAAAAAAACTAAGGACGTTTTTAACACCGCTTATTTTGAAGAGCGCGAGTTGCGCCCTGGCGAAAAGCTTAAGCCAATGATCCTGAATGCCACCAACAGCAAGATGCTGAAAAGCATTACCGGATCGCCATTCCTTGAGGATTGGGTCGGCGTGAAAGTCACTGTTTACGTCGATAAAAATGTCAGGTTCGGAAAGGAATCGGTTGAAGGTCTCCGCTTAAGCCCAGCGCGCGTTACAAAACCTGTGCTTTCGCCGGAAAAAACGCAGGCATGGAATAACGCTAAGGCCGCATTCAGGCGCGATGGCAACCTGGATGCAGTGCTGGCGAGAATGGATATTTCTCCAGAGCATCGCCGCCAACTGGAACAGGAGTGCTCAGCATGATCTGGCATGACGTCGAGCAAAACGGGGAAGAGTGGGATGCTCTTCGTCTGGGGAAGGCTACCGCTTCAAACTTCGGCTTGATTATGGCTAACGATGGCAAGGCGTTTGGTGAGCCAGCCAAGCGTTATGCGCTTCAGTTAGCTCTTGAGCAGATTAAAGGGTGCAAGTCTGAGTTTGGCTTCACAAACGACCATATGGAGCGCGGCCACGAACAGGAGCCAATCGCTCGCATGCTGTACGAAGAGATGAACTTCGTCGACGTGGATAACGGCGGTTTCTTTGATCACGAAACGTATGGGGATAGTCCAGACGGACTCGTTGGCCGGGACGGGTTGGTTGAGATTAAGTCGGTAATTGCCGCTACTCACTACGCCACCCTCACCCGCGGCTCCTTCGATCCGGCATACAGATGGCAACTAATCGGCCACCTTGATTGCTCTGGCCGGGATTGGGTTGACTTCATCAGCTACTGCTCTGATTTCCCTGACGGAAAGCAACTCATTGTTTACCGTCTGACAGCCGCTGAGTGCCAATCAGAAATAGCCCGCCTTCGAGCGAGAAGGAGTGAGTTCCTCTCCCTTGTGGCAGAGACCAAGCGAATGATACTGGAGCTCGAATGAAACATTACCGCGACGCCATAACCGTAGGAAAAGTGAAGTGCATGTACTCCGTCCTTCATCGTGGCTGGCTAATGCCATCTGGTGAAGTGGTAAGAAACCCGTTAAAGGCTCAGCGGCTGGCTGAAGAGCTGGACACGAAAAGAGGTGCGCAATGACTGATTATGGCGGATCGAAAACTCCAAAAAATGAACGTGACTACTGGCAAACGCCGATTGAAATTTTCAACGCGCTCGACCGCGAGTTTGGCTTCTGGCTGGATGCTGCAGCCTCTGAGAGTAATGCGCTATGCGCTCACTACCTCACTGAGCTGGATGACTCGCTGAACAGCGAATGGACGTCATATGGGGCTATCTGGTGTAACCCACCCTATTCCGATATTGGGCCGTGGGTGGAAAAGGCAACCGAGCAATCCCGGGCGCAGTATCAGGCCGTAGTGATGTTGCTACCAGCTGACATCTCTACTGGCTGGTTTATTTCAGCCATGCAATCAGCTGATGAACTCAGACTCATAACCGGCGGCCGTGTTCAGTTTGTTCCGGCATCCGTTACAGGCAAGCGCCAGAGCAACCCAAAAGGATCGATCCTGTTTATCTGGCGACCGTTCATCAGTCCGCGACACATTATCACATCCGTATCGCTGGCTGAGTTAAAGCGGATCGGCACTCTGGAGGCAGCATGAGAAAAGGAACCATTATCTGCCTGTGCGATATCACTGGCGTCATGGCTGAGCCATGGGTCGAAGCAGGTTATCGCGCCGTCCTGGTGGACCCGCAGCACCCTGAAACTTCGATTGATGGTCCAGTTGAGCGCATATCGGCAACCATCCTTGAGGCGATGCCGCGGCTATCTCAGATCATCCGCTCTGAAAACGTCGTCATCGTCATCGGCTTCCCACCATGCACGGACGTGGCTGTTTCCGGGTCCCGCTGGTTCGAGTCCAAGCGCGCCAAAGACCAGCATTTCCAGGGCAAGGCCGCTCTGGTCGCTGAGCAATGCCGGATGGTTGGCTTGGCGGCTGGCTGCCCGTGGGCATTCGAAAACCCGGTGAGCG
>OAUX01000522.1_pt1 | contig 16369 bp, 16 predicted proteins | sample 1501311 | NCBI WGS metagenome assembly OAUX01 (sample SAMEA2580066, study PRJEB22360) | human gut metagenome | reverse complement strand
GCTTTTGATTCTTTATAACAATTGTTTTGTCAGGATATTTTTTAATAACTGCTTTATATTGCTTTACATATTTATTTGAACGACCATCTAATAAAATCCATTTCATAAACTCAAAGTCAAATTTTTCATTACAGTCCTCTGCCATACTGGGACGTGCATGTCCCCTATATTTTAGATATCGCCTGAAAACCCGAGAGAGACAATTAAATCTGTTAAAGCTGAAATATATAATACAGTCCGCCTCTCTCATGCGTTCTTCATAAAGACAGGTCAAGTAATTCCCTTCAATAATCCAATCACTTTGTAGCATGAATCTTGATATATCGTTAGCCATTTCATCAATTGTCCGCTCTTGCCAATTTGATGTGAAATGAATTTTATCTAAATGGAGTACATCACAATTGTAATGTTGACCTAAAAAACTAGCCAAAGTCGACTTTCCAGAACCACTATAGCCGATGATTGCTATTTTCAACACCTGTCTCCTTTTCAATTTCATTCCTTAACTAATATCATAGCATAAAGTGTACACCTTGCAGAGACATTACCGAAAAGTAATCGCTTCAGACAAACAAAAAAGCCTTAATCTCAAGGCTTTTTCTTATTGTTTAGCTGCCCCCTACAGGGCTCGAACCTGTGACCCATGGATTAAGAGTCCACTGCTCTACCAACTGAGCTAAGGAGGCTGGATGCTGTATTGGTACCGATGATCCACGGTTTGTATTGAACCCGCGACGTAAAAAAGCAGGTGGGCGACTCGCTACTAACTTAAGTTGCTTCTGGGTGAGCCAGCCTGCACACTGTTAATAGACCTCTGTCTCCCGATAATACAAAAATTAGTCGGTCAACACTTATATGTGGATTCGTATACCACAGCAATTTCTATGCTCCTATAATACCACTTTTGAAAATTATTGCAAGAAGAAAAGACAATTTTTTTGCAATCGTTTTCGTTATCACCTATATCATTTGTTATTTTGATAACTTATCGATTCGCTCTTTGTTAGCTCCAAGAGCTCTCTCATATTTCCCAGTCTCATTCGGTTGGAAATAATTGACGTCTCTTAGTTTATCTGGAAGGTATTGTTGCTTAACCCACTTTTCGGGATAAGCATGTGGATATTTGTAATCTTGCGCATTTCCTAGTTCCTTACTTCCTGCATAATGTCCATCTCTCAAATGACGAGGAATCGGTAAATTTCCAGACTTTCTAAGATCTGCCAGCGCAGCGTCCATTGCCACATAGGCCGAATTTGACTTAGGAGATAAAGCTAAGTCAATAACCACATTTGCAATCAAAATACGTGCCTCCGGAAAGCCTACTTTCTGCGCAACTTCCAAGGCTGTGACAGTATGAACCTGTGCATCTGGATTAGCTAAACCAATATCCTCGTAAGCAATCACAGTTAACCGACGTGCTAGGCTTGTAAGGTCTCCTGCTTCAACCAAACGTGCTGCATAATGAAGACTGGCATTGACGTCAGAGCCTCGAATCGATTTTTGCAAGGCAGAAAGCACATCATAGTGCCCATCACCATCTTTATCCATGGTGATATAACTACGTTGCAAACTATTCTCAACGGTATCTAAAGTAACATGGCGCTCCCCACCTTCTGAAGGTTGAGTTGACATAACCGCCAAGTCCAAGGAATTGTAGGCCGAACGTAAATCACCATTGGTAGCTGTAGCTATAAAATCTAGAGCATCATCATCTAACTGGACATCAAAGTCAAAGCCACGTTCTCGATCTTCCAAAACACCCTGAATAGCTACCTTAATATCCGTATTGGAAAGGGGTTCCAATTCAAATATTTGTACCCGACTACGAATGGCTGGAGTCACAGAAAAAAATGGATTCTCAGTTGTAGCCCCAATCATGATAATGTTACCGTTTTCTAACAACGGCAATAAAAAATCTTGCTTAGCTTTATCCAAACGATGGATTTCATCTAGGAGCAGAACCAAACCACCTGAAAACTTAGCTTCTTCTGCAATTTCCTGCAGCCGTTTCTTGCTATCAACAGTTGCATTAAAGGTTCTAAAAGCAAATTTTGTTGTTCCTGCAATGGCACTGGCTATTGAGGTTTTTCCAATTCCCGGTGGCCCATAAAGAATCATTGAGGACAGCATGTTTGCCTCCACCATACGGCGAATGATTTTTCCTTTACCAACCAAATGCTTTTGACCTATCACTTCTGAAATTGTGCGTGGACGCATACGTAGTGCAAGATTATCTGGCATTTTTTCTCCTCTTTAGGGTTGTCTTTTCATTATAATAAGCATATACTATTTTTTCCTAAAAAGAAATTATAAATTGTTCTTGTCAAACCTAGTTTCTTATGATAGAATGTTTTGGTATGTGGTGCTAGCACATCCGTAATAAATTCTACCTAGGAGGAAAACACGAAATGGCTAAAGTATGTTACTTTACAGGACGTAAAACTGTTTCTGCAAACAACCGTTCACACGCTATGAACAAAACTAAACGTGCCGTTAAACCTAACCTTCAAAAAGTTACTATCCTTGTTGATGGTAAACCTAAAAAAGTTTGGGCTTCAGCTCGTGCACTTAAATCTGGTAAAGTTGAACGCGTTTAATCTTATTGGATATTAAGAGGGATGACTCCAGTCATCTCTTTTTTGTTCATTGTCTTTCCCTTTTGAGTAGACTTATGTTATAATAAAGAACTAACAGATAATTCTTATAGAAAGAAGGTGTCAGTATGGGATTTACAGATGAAACTGTTCGTTTCAACCTCGACGACGGTAGCAAAGATGAAATCAGTAATACTTTGACAAATGTCTACCGTTCGTTGGCAGAGAAAGGTTATAATCCTATCAACCAAATCGTTGGTTATGTTCTGAGCGGTGACCCTGCTTATGTTCCGCGTTATAATGACGCCCGTAACCAGATTCGTAAATACGAACGTGATGAAATCGTTGAAGAACTCGTTCGCTATTATCTTAAAGGAAATGGAATTGACCTCTAATGCGAGTAATGGGACTTGATGTTGGCTCAAAAACAGTGGGGGTTGCTATTAGTGATCCTCTCGGTTTTACAGCCCAAGGCGTCGAAATTATCAAAATTGACGAAGAAGCTGAAGAGTTTGGTTTCGACCGCCTCGGTGAACTCGTTAAAGAGTATAAAGTAGACAAGTTTGTCGTTGGTCTTCCAAAAAATATGAATAATACTGAAGGCCCTCGTGTCGAGGCAAGCAAAGCTTATGGTAACAAAATTAAGGAAATCTTTGGAATTCCTGTAGATTACCAAGACGAGCGCTTAACAACTGTTCAAGCAGAACGTATGCTGGTTGAGCAAGCAGATGTCAGCCGTGGTAAACGCAAAAAAGTTATTGATAAATTAGCCGCCCAACTTATTCTGCAAAACTACCTCGATCGAATGTTTTAAGAAACTGCAATAGAGTCCGATAGTCCAATGCCAGTCTAGTAAACTCATTGTCGAGTATATTAGCTTTACCTAACTATTTGGCTCTTGCTTCAATAAGGAGAACAATATGTCACACAATCACGATCATAACCATGACCATGAAGTTATTACCTTAGTAGACGAACAAGGAAATGAAACTCTTTTTGAAATCTTGTTAACTATTGATGGACGTGAAGAATTCGGAAAAAACTATGTTCTTTTGGTACCAGCCGGTGCAGAAGAAGATGCTAACGGAGAGATTGAAATTCAAGCTTATTCTTTCACTGAAAATGAAGATGGTACCGAAGGTGACCTTCAACCAATCCCTGAAGACTCAGATGCTGAATGGGATATGATTGAAGAAGTCTTCAATAGCTTCATTGATGAGAATTAAAAAGTATTGACGAACATACTGAATTATTTTACCAATTTTGTTCATTGTCTAACTTTTATCAAGTTGACTTAGGGTTTGACAACTATAACAATGCAGGTGAAATCACATCAGTTACTAGGAGAGAAAGGATTGAGATTTTGTTCTCAATCCTTTTTTAGTAATTATTAATTTAATTTAAGAAATTAGAGGGAAATTGACTAAATAGTATTATCTGATATACTGTAAATAAGACAATCAGGGGATTATTTCCTTTTATTCATAACTTTCCAAATAACATAAAGGAGTCTAATTGTGAGTCAATATAACGAAGACAATACTTTACAATCGGGTAGCTATCAGGGCTACCATCGAATCCACCATCAATCTCATGCAAATGATGAGAAACAAGATGAGAAAATTGAAGTAGCAATTCAAGGGCATACAAATGAATTGAGTTCTTCTCTGAAAGATAAAGCCCCTATAACTGCGATTCCATGGAAGCATAAGAGTCACATTCTCATTCTTAGTCTGATTTTGAGCATTTTTAGCATCTCAGTGCCTTGCTTTACAGACTTTGCAAATAGTATGCAGTCCCAAAACCTTTACATTGCAAAGATGTTTGCCAATGGCAGCCTACCTTACTCTGACTTTTTTACAACGGGTGGCTTCTTCTATTATTTCTTAGTTTCCTTAGCTTTTCGCTTGGGATCAACACTTTGGCTAATTCCCATACAGTTTCTTACCTACTATCTTTCTGGTAGTTTTCTTTACAAGACTGTCATGCACATGACAAGTAAGAAGGAAATTGCTACTTTCATTAGCTTTATTTTCTTCGTAATTAATGGAACGCTTGGTTTTGGCGGCCTCTACCCTATCCAATTCGCAATGCCATTTGTCCTTGGAGCCATTTTCTTCTTGACCCGTTACTTTGCTGGTCACAGTCGTGATGAAGCTTTTATTCTTTACGGATTGGCTGGCACTGCTGGAGCCTTCTTTGAAGCGCGAACACTCATTTTTTGGATATTGTCACTAGTGACAATTTTCGTTTACAACCTTGTCAACAAGCACTTTTTCCGTGGTTTTTACCAAGTCCTCTGTATAATTTTTGGTAATATTCTGGTACTGTATCTATGCCTTTACTTTATTTTAAATTTACAGATTACATCAGACTATATCAACCAAGTGTTGATCTACAGCTTTACACATCTTGCTGTAGAAAATAACGACTATCTGTTAACCCTAGTTTATCAAATCTTTGCCGTTCTAGGATCTGGACTACTTATTGGTGCCGTAACTACAGGTAATCATCTTCTTGGTGAAGCTAAAGATAAAAGTATCAAATGGGTACTGCTCATTAGTTTTGTCTTTACAGTAGTTTACAGCTTATTTTCTCGAAGCTTTGGTCTTTACAGTATTCTCAACATAGTACCTTATGGCCTTGTTCTGACTGCGCTTTCGTTAGACGATGCTACTAAAAAAAGAGCTGAACGCACCTCTCACAGACGTCGTAATGTTAGCCAGATTCATGCACTTAAAGTTTTTGGTATTTTCCTCAGTCGAAACTATTTCTTACCAATACTAGTCTTTGCATTTGCTTTTGCTATGCCAATCATCATGTTCCTATTTAGTTTAGAAAATAATGCTGAACGCAGTACTGTCGCAAATTATATCGTTAAAAAAACTAAGAAAGACGAAACCATCTACGTCTATGATTCTACAGCAAAAATTTATTTGGATAGTGGTCGTAAATCAGCTTCACAATTTGTTCTTCCAGAACTCAATACAGCAAAATCTAGCCATAAAAAAGCTATCTCAGATACACTTATCCAAGATTCTGCACAATATATCGTTGTCCAAGAAAACACGCGCTTACCTTCCGATGTTAAATCAACGCTTTCTAAGAACTATAAAAAAGTTTCTATGAAGGGGATTGAACGATATACTCTTTATGTTCTGAAATAACTCAAAAAATCAATATATAGTGGTTGGAATAAAAATATACCACAATATATTGATTTTTTTCTGCCTAGTGCTATAATTAGTAGGGAGGTGAATTTTAGATGATAACATTAGAAAAAGAAAAGGTTACTGTCAACCCCGATATCAAAGTCATCAAACGTGATGGACGTATGGTTGCCTTTGATTCAAGTAAGATATATGAAGCTATTCTCAAAGCTAGTGATGCTATTACACCTGTTACACCTCTAATTGAGGTTAAATTGGAGAGTATTGCCAATCGTATTGTGGCTGAAATCAATGATCGCTTTTCTCAAAATGTCAAGATATATGAAATTCAGAGCATTGTAGAGCACGAGTTGCTCTCAGCCAACGAATATGCTATCGCTCAAGAATATATTAACTATCGTACCAAACGTGATTTTGAGCGTTCTCAGGCCACTGACATCAATTTCACCATTAACAAACTCGTCAATAAAGACCAAGCTGTTGTCCACGAAAATGCCAATAAGGACAGCGACTTATACAATACACAACGTGATTTAACCGCAGGAATTGTTGGAAAATCTGTAGGCCTTAAGATGCTTCCTTCACATGTAGCAAATGCCCATCAAAAAGGAGACATCCACTTCCACGATTTAGACTACAGTCCTTACACACCTATGACCAACTGTTGTTTGATTGACTTCAAAGGCATGTTGGCAAATGGGTTTAAAATTGGTAATGCGGAAGTTGAAAGTCCCAAGTCCATTCAAACTGCAACTGCACAAATTTCACAAATCATCGCAAATGTCGCCTCTAGTCAGTATGGTGGCTGTACAGCGGACCGTATTGATGAGTTTTTAGCTCCATATGCTCAATTAAATTATAAGAAGCACTTGGCCGATGCTGAGGTTTGGGTTGCTGAAGATAAACGAGAAGATTATGCACGTGCTAAAACGCGTAAAGATATCTATGATGCCATGCAATCTCTTGAGTATGAGATTAATACCCTTTTCACATCGAATGGTCAAACACCGTTTACCTCTCTCGGTTTTGGTTTGGGAACCAACTGGTTTGAGCGTGAAATTCAAAAAGCTATTCTACAAGTTCGTATTTTAGGACTTGGGTCAGAACATCGTACAGCGATTTTCCCTAAGCTTATTTTCACCCTGAAACGTGGACTTAACTTGGAACCTGAGTCACCTAACTATGATATCAAACAGTTAGCTCTTGAATGTGCGACCAAGCGAATGTATCCAGATGTGCTTTCATACGATAAAATTATTGAATTGACAGGTTCCTTCAAGGCTCCTATGGGATGTCGTTCTTTCCTACAAGGGTGGAAGGATGAAAATGGTGTTGAAGTTAACTCTGGACGAATGAACCTTGGTGTTGTAACCCTTAATCTTCCTAGAATCGCTTTAGAGTCTAAGGGTGAGAAGGAAAAGTTCTGGGAAATCTTTGAGGAACGAATGGGAATTGCCAAAGATGCTCTCGTCTATCGAGTTGAACGTGCCAAAGAAGCTCCCCCTGCCAATGCACCTATCCTTTATCAGTATGGTGCTTTTGGTCAGCGTCTAGGTAAATGCGATAGTGTTGACCAACTTTTCAAACATCGCCGTGCAACCGTATCACTTGGTTATATTGGACTTTATGAAGTAGCATCTGTTTTTTATGGTAGCGATTGGGAAACTAATTCAGAAGCCAAGGCATTTACTTTAGCTATCGTTAAAGCTATGAAAAATGCTTGTGAAAATTGGTCGGACGAATATGATTATCATTTCTCTGTTTATTCAACACCATCAGAAAGTTTGACTGATCGTTTCTGTCGCCTGGATACTGAAAAATTTGGTATTGTCAGTGATATTACAGATAAAGAATATTACACCAACTCCTTCCACTACGATGTTCGTAAAAATCCAACACCATTTGAAAAGTTGGAATTTGAGAAAGATTACCCAGAAGCTGGGGCAACTGGTGGATTCATCCATTATTGTGAATATCCAGTCCTCCAACAAAACCCTAAAGCACTTGAAGCTGTCTGGGATTTTGCCTACGACCGTGTCGGCTATCTTGGTACTAATACTCCAATTGATAAATGCTACAAGTGTGACTTTGAAGGGGATTTCACTCCAACAGAACGTGGATTCATGTGCCCTAACTGTGGCAATACAGATCCTAAAACAGTTGATGTCGTAAAACGCACATGTGGTTATTTAGGAAATCCACAGGCACGCCCAATGGTTAAAGGACGCCACAAAGAAATCTCAGCCCGAGTCAAACATATGAATGGCTCAACTATAAAATATGAAGGAAAACATATCTAACATATCATAGGGGATGTTATCACAAACTAGAAGCAGCTGGACGATACCCTCCAACTGCTTTGCTTATTTCATTTTTAGAAAGGAATAGCATGGGAAAATATCAATTAGATTATAAAGGTATGCAGCAAGTGGAACGCTACCACGAAAAAAATGCAACCGTCAAAAATGATAAAAAAGCACGTGTCCAGGCTCTTTTGAAAAAAGCTGGAAAGAAGAAATAAGATGATTTTACGCCGACCAAGTCAAGCAGATAAAGAAGCTATCTTAGAAATGATGGATGAATTTGAAAGAGAGCATTTTGCCCATGACGGTGGATTTTGGAATGCAGACAACTTTATTTATGAAGAGTGGCTAGAAGAAAATCTTCAGGCAGAAGCAGGACTCAATATTCCTGAAAATTGGGTTCCTACTATCCAGCTAGTTAGCTTCAACGAAGTAGGTCATGCTCTTGGCTTTCTCAACCTCCGTCTCCGATTAAATGACTACTTACTAGAAAAAGGTGGTCATATTGGCTACTCTATCCGTCCGTCTGAAAGAGGTAAGGGATATGCTAAAGAATCTCTCCGCCAAGGCTTGCAAATGGCCAAGAAAAAGAATATTACTAGAGCTCTAATAACCTGTAATATCGAAAATTTTGCTAGTCGTGCTGTTATCTTAGCCAATGGTGGTCAGTTGGAGAATATTCACAATGAAACTGAGCGCTATTGGATAGATTTGGAGTAGAATTATGACATGGAATACACCAAAACCTCAAGAATGGAAGTCTGAAGAACTTAGCCAAGGACGTATTATTGACTACAAAGCTTTTAACTTCGTTGATGGTGAAGGCGTACGTAACTCCCTTTATGTTTCTGGTTGCATGTTTCATTGCGAGGGATGCTATAACGCTGCCACCTGGTCCTTTAAGGCAGGGATTCCCTATACTAAAGAACTTGAGGAACAAATCATGCAGGACCTAGCTCAACCTTACGTACAAGGTCTCACGCTACTGGGTGGTGAACCCTTCCTAAACACAGGAATTCTCATTCCCCTAGTCAAACGCATTCGTGAGGAACTCCCGGAAAAAGATATTTGGTCTTGGACTGGTTATACTTGGGAGGAGTTGATGCTTGAAACTCCTGATAAGATCGAGCTTCTTCATCTCATTGACATTCTCGTAGATGGACGCTTTGACATTACTAAAAAGAACCTTATGCTTCAGTTTCGAGGATCGTCTAATCAACGTATTATTGATGTCAAAAAATCTTTTAATCAAGGAGAGGTCGTTATTTGGGACAAGTTAAATGACGGTCAAACTAACTATGAGCAAGTCGATCGTAAAGATATGATATAAAGAAAAGCCTGAGTTCAAAAAACTCAGGCTTTTTTCTAAACTATTTTAACAAAGAACAGCTCATGCTCAGAGGATAAATCTTCACGATAGTGAAACTCATCAAAGGATAATTCTCGTAAGTCATCAATGGTTTGACAATTTTCTTTCATTACAGCCGTCAAAAAAGCTCCTCTAGCTTTTTTAGAAATCGTTGAATGTGTCTTAAGAAGGCCATTACGGTCTTCCATAAAACTAACTGTGAATAACTGCTTACGAAGATCTGGACTAAAGACATCTTCAAATTCACTTGAAAGTAAAGAAACAACTGGAACTTGACTCTCTTCTAGGAATTGATCATATTCAGCACGCCAGTAGTTTTTTAAGGACCGACCATCAACCTTAACCTTCGTATGAAAGTCATGACGATGTTCCTGAATTGAATAAAAAGCTGGAATAATCCCATAAAAAGAAGATGTAATAAATACCTGTTGGCTTAAGAAATCTTTTTCACATGTGGATAAGTCACTACGTTTAATATGGCGATACATCAAGCCATTAAAAAGCTCTATTGCAGGATAGCTCCTTGCTTCCCCAGCCAATATTCTATCCCAGCGCTGCTTCTCTTTCTCAGCCTGCTCAAGCTTTATTTTATAAGCTGTGGATAATTCATCTGTGGATAACTTTGCCATTTCTTTGAGAATAGCCACACTCTTTTCAGAAATCTTCTGATACGGAACTTCATTGAGGGTCTTCATTTCTTTTGCAGTTGGAATCAAAAATCTAATCATACTATTATTGTAAGGTCATGTAAACATTTCGTCAAGAATTCTCTCTAGTAAAAAAGAAGTCAACAGACGTCAACTTCCTTTTTACTTAGTCATCTAAATCAACAAAACGACCTAGAATATGTACGTTTTCAGCAATAGAAACAAATGCTTTAGAGTCTGCTTTTCTCATGTAATACTTAAAATCAGTGTACTCTTCACGGGTAATAATAGTCAGCAAAACTGCTTTTTTTTCATGATTATAAGTACCTTCCGCATCATTGATCATTGTTACTCCACGGTGGAGTTTCTTCTGAATCATTCGTACAACTGGATCAGGATTACTTGTAACAATCATAGCCTGCATTTTCTTTTGCTTAGTAAAAATCGCATCCGTTACTCGGCTTGAGACAAAAATTGTCACCATTGAATACAGGGCATATTTCCAACCAAAAAGTATACCGGCAAAAATCATGATAATCCCATTGACAATCAGAGAGATATTTCCCACATCACGACCAGTTTTCTTACGAATGGTAAGGCTGACAATATCCGTACCTCCACTTGAAATACGAGATTTCAAACCAAATCCAATCCCTGTACCCATAACCAAGCCACCGAAGATAGCATTAATCAAAGGATCCTCAGTCAAGGTGACATGAGGCATTACCTGAATGAACAGGGAGCTCATTGTTACTGTAATGAAGGTGAAGATAGTAAACTTATGGCCAATTTTATTCCATGCAAGAATCAAGAGCGGAATATTAATAGCATAAAAAGTCAATGATACAGGAATCTCAAAACCAAGAGTTCTAACACTCAATGCTGATAAAACCTGTGCCAACCCTGTTGCCCCACTTGAATAGACGTGACCTGGTTGAAAAAAGAAATTCACAGCAATTGATGATAAGAGTCCGTATAGTAACGATGCTGAGACCTTCTCAGTATATTTTTCACGAGAAATACTACGAATAGCCTGCCAAACACCTATCTTCTTCGCAGATTTTTTCGCTACAAATTTAACATGTTTGTGAAGACGTGTTTTATTCATTTTCTAATTCTACATGAAGGGCAAGTTCTTCCAACTGTTTATCAGCCACAAGACTTGGAGCCTGAGTCATAGGATCTGATGCCTTATTATTTTTAGGGAAGGCAATCACCTCACGAATATTATCTTTACCTGCAAGAAGCATAACAAAACGGTCAAGACCGATAGCCAAACCACCGTGTGGTGGGAAACCATAGTCCATAGCTTCAAGAAGGAATCCAAATTGCTCGTAGGCTGATTCTTCAGAGAAGCCAAGGGCTTTCAACATACGTTCCTGTAGGTCTTTATGATTGATACGTAGACTACCCCCACCAAGCTCATAACCATTCAAGACAATATCATAAGCCACAGCACGTACCTTAGAAAGATCCCCTTCAAGATTTGATGCAGACTCTTCTGTTGGCAAGGTGAATGGGTGGTGAGCAGACATATAACGTCCTTCTTCTTCAGACCACTCAAACATTGGCCAATCAACAACCCAAAGGAAGTTGAACTTAGTGGTGTCAATCATGTCAAGTTCTTTAGCAATTTGATTACGTAAAGCGCCAAGTGTATTATTAGCAACTTCAAGAGTATCTGCTACAAAAAGGACTAAATCATTCTCTTCAAGTTGTAAAGTATCTGTCAACTTACCTTCAATACTTGTCAAGAATTTAGCAACTGGACCTGCTAGAGCACCATCAGTCATTTTAACCCAAGCAAGACCTTTAGCACCAAATTGTTTAGCAAACTCTGTCAACTTGTCAATGCTTTTACGTGAGTACTTATCTGCATTTCCTTTGACAACAATTGCCTTAACAGCTGGTGCCTCAGCAAACACTTTGAAGTCTACACCCTTGACAACATCTGTCAAGTCTTGTAAAAGCATATCAAAGCGTGTATCTGGCTTATCGGATCCATAGTTATTCATGGCATCATCATAAGACATACGTGGGAATGGCAGTGTGACATCAATCCCTTTAGTTTCTTTCATAACCTTGGCAATCAATCCTTCTGTAATATCTTGGATTTCTTGCTCATTAAGGAATGATGTTTCTAAGTCAACTTGTGTAAACTCAGGTTGACGGTCTCCACGCAAATCTTCATCACGGAAACACTTAACAATTTGATAATAACGGTCAAAACCAGCATTCATCAACAATTGTTTAGTGATTTGAGGACTTTGCGGAAGAGCGTAAAAATGACCTTGGCTAACACGACTTGGCACCAAATAATCACGTGCACCTTCTGGTGTTGATTTTGTCAACATTGGTGTTTCGACATCGATAAATTCCAAGTCATCAAGATAATTACGAATAGCGTGAGTTACCTTAGCACGAAGCTTAAAGTTTTCCAACATTTCTGGACGACGAAGATCCAAGTAACGGTAACGCATACGTGTATCATCACTTGCCTCAACACCATCTTTGATTTCAAACGGTGTTGTTTTGGCAGTATTAAGGATTTTGAGGTCTTCAACTTTTAGTTCAACAGCACCTGTAGGCAAGTTGTCATTAGCTTGTTTACGTGCTTCAACTGTTCCTGTTACTTCAATAACAAATTCGCTACGTAGGCTCTCGGCTGTTTCAACAACAGCTGCATCTGCATTTTCAGGGTTAACAACCAATTGCATCAAACCTTCACGGTCACGAAGGTCAATGAAAATCAAACCTCCGAGGTTACGACGACGAGATACCCAACCTTTCAAAGTAATAGTAGTTCCGATATGTTCGCTTCGAACACGTCCGGCATACATAGAACGTTTCATAATTACACTTCTTTCGTTAATTTTTTAGTCTTAACTATTATAGCAAAAAGCCCATCAAAACCCCACCCATTTCGGGTTAGAATTTTAATAGACTTTCTTTTTTATCAAACTATTTACCAAATTGTTTCAACAAATCACTAGTATCTACGTAATCTTCAGCAAATTCTTCAAAATCTTCAAAACGATAATCAGCAGTCTCTAAATCAAGTAAACTATTCCATCGGAAACCATAAACATCTTCAATAATAACACTAAGTTCATCAGTTTCTTCATCTACCTGCCACCCTAAATAACGTTCCTGAGTTTCAAAACTTAAGACCACATCTTGACAATCTTGACGCCAAACTTGACCAAGTAACTGTTGACACATTGCATGGTCACTTGCAGGCTCGTCATTAAACCAGGTAATTTCATGTTTATCCAGAAGAGCAATCAACTGCCAAAACTGTTGTTGAAAGTGAATAGGCATACTACGATTAAAAGCCAAACTAAAGTTTTCACTTCGTTTAAGCATATCAACTATACTAACCATAAGCCTCCTACTTTTCTAATTGGTCCAGAACTGCTGCAAAATTCTCTGTTAGTTCCTCAAAACTTACAGTTACTTCCTCTCGAGTGGTATTATTTTTAACACTAACCTGACCTGACTCTAATTCACTCTCACCTAAGGTGATGACAGTTTTAGCCTTAAAGGCATCTGCTGACTTAAATTGTGCTTTAATCTTGCGTCCAAGGTAATCACGTTCGGCCTTAAATCCTTGATGACGGATAGCTTGAGCTAACTCGAGTGCTTTACCATTGGCTTCTGAACCTAGAACTGCAATGTAGACATCCAAACCTTCTTCTACAGGAAGAGTAATACCTTGTTTATCAAGAACCAAGAGCAAACGTTCCAAACCAAGTCCAAAACCAAAACCAGCTGTTTCTGGACCACCAAAGTACTCAACCAAACTATCGTAACGACCGCCCGCACAGATTGTCAATTCAGACTTATCAATAGTAGTGATAAATTCAAAAATCGTGTGATTATAGTAATCTAGACCACGTACCATGTTAGTATCAATCACGTAAGGAATATTAAGACTCTCAAGCATGGTACGCACTTCGTCAAAATGAGCTTGACTTTCTTCATCTAGATAATCAAGGATAGATGGAGCATTTTCAACTGCAAGCTTATCTTCTTTTTCTTTTGAATCGAGCACTCGCAAGGGATTTTCATCCAAACGACGTTGACTATCTTTTGATAAACTCTCACGCATTGGTGTCAAATAGTCAATCAAGGCCTGACGATAAGCCTGACGACTTTCAGTATTTCCAAGACTATTCAAATGAAGGGTAACATCCTTAATTCCAAGCGTATTAAAGAGTTGATAGGCCATAGCAATGGTTTCAACATCTGTTGCTGGATTTTTTGATCCAAAGCACTCTACCCCCAATTGGTGGAACTCACGCAAACGACCTGCCTGAGGACGTTCATAACGGAACATTGAACCAATATAATATACTTTAACAGGTTTTTGAACCTCTGGCGCAAAAAGTTTATTTTCTACATAAGAACGTACAACGGGCGCTGTTCCTTCCGGACGCAGAGTGATGTGACGATCTCCCTTATCATGAAAATCGTACATTTCCTTAGTCACAATATCAGTTGTATCACCTACTGAACGTGAAATAACCTCATAATGTTCAAACATAGGTGTACGAATCTCACCATAATTGTATTTTTTAAATGTTTCACGTGCAACATTTTCCACGTACTGCCATTTGGCACTATCAGCAGGCAAAATATCTTGCGTGCCCTTAGGTTTTTGAAGTTTCATAATAATGATACAGACCTCAAATGGGCCTGCCCTCCTTTTCCGTTATTACAGATATAATCACTCTATTCTAACATAAATTGCATGGCATTTGGGAAATGGTAGAGTATTTTTGAAAGAAGAAACAAAACTCCCGGTATGTATAATGGTTAATCTTACTCATCAACAAACAAGTAGTGAAATTATGAGGGGCTCTCCTTTTTCCAAAAACCTATAGAATTCTTTGTTTTATCTCTTTGTCTTCCATGATGCCTTTCTTGCTATTAAAAATAGGACAGGCTAACCCCATCCTATACACTTGTTCTATTATGACCAAACTTTATCAGTAATTGATTTAATCAGTTGCAACTTATTCCACTCATCTTGCTCTGTCAAAATATTACCTTCTTCAGTCGATGCAAAGCCACATTGAGTTGAAATACCGAGGTTCTTAAGTGGTACAAGATTTGCTGCTTCATGGATACGAGCGATAACAGCATCTACATCTTCCAAAGCAGGATCCTTAGAAGTAATCACACCAAGGACCAATTCAACATGATCACGATTATTCCAAATTGTTGGAAGTGGAGCGAAGCTACCTGAACGCGCATCGTCGTATTCCAAGAAAAAGATATCATAGTTTAATTGACCAAGATATTTAGCCACTGAATCATAGCCGCCTTCAAAAAGGTATGTAGATTTAAAGTTTCCACGGCAAATATGTGTAGCCAAAGTCAAATCTTCTGGAAGACCTTCCAAGGCTTTGTTGATAGTATACACATCGTCTTTAGCAATTTTTGCCAACTCAGCTGTTTTTTCAGGATTATTTTTTTCATTCTCAAACTGTTGAATCAAATAACCCCAAGTCGTATCATCCAACTGTACATAACGTGCACCCAAATCGTAAAAATGTTGGATAGTATCATGATAAGCTTTAGCCAAATCATCAAGGAAATCTGTCCATGAATCATAGTAATCAGCATAAAGATCACTACGGTGGTCACGATTAATGATGAGTGATGGACTTGGAATAGTTACTTTTGGAATAGTTACTTTTGGAATAGTTACTTTTGGAGTAATTCCTTCAGGAGTCACTGATTTAAGATATTCAAAGTCACGATAGAAAGGATGATTAGGATTTTCAGCAATCTTACCATTGATACGAACGTTGGTTGTACGTGTCTTAGCACCATGGAATTTATATGAATCTTCTTGTTGATAGGCTTCAAAACCAGTCAAATTCCAAAGGAAGTCAAGATGCCACCAAGAACGACCAAATTCACCATCAGAGACCACTTGAAGACCATTTTCCACCTCATGGTGTACCAAATCTTTAACCAACTCATCTTGTACTTTCAACAATTCATCTTGAGAAATGTCCCCATCTGCAAATTTTTCACGTGCTTCTTTTAAAGCTTGCGGACGAAGGTAAGACCCAACATGGTCAAAATGATAATGTACTTTACTCATAGCTATTTACTCCTTTTGATTCTCTTACTATAATAATCCTATTCTAGCACTTACAGTTATAGCTGTGAAATATATAAATATTATCCATTGATATAGCTATTAACTATGAGACTTCCTAAAAAGTTTTTTGTCAAGTAACTTTACTTTACAAAAAAGATATGTTATTCT
>OAUX01000518.1_pt1 | contig 16553 bp, 16 predicted proteins | sample 1501311 | NCBI WGS metagenome assembly OAUX01 (sample SAMEA2580066, study PRJEB22360) | human gut metagenome | reverse complement strand
CCAGCCTGGAATCGCCGGAGCTGTCGCTACCGGCTACCCTCAGCCCGGGGCTGAATTTTCGTCAGGAGACATCCCAATGAAAGCCTGGGAAGTGAACTTTGACGGGCTGCCGGGCCTGACCCACCACTATGCGGGATTATCCTTCGGCAACGAAGCCTCGACAAAACACCGCTATCGGGTGTCGAACCCGCAGCTGGCGGCAAAGCAGGGGCTGAAGAAAATGAAAGCCCTGGCGGATGCGGGCTATCCGCAGGCGCTGATCCCGCCGCAGGAGCGGCCAAACATTCCGCTGTTGCGCCAGATTGGTTTTGACGGCAGCGATGAGCAGGTACTGGAAAAGGCGGCGCGCCAGGCGCCGGAGCTCCTCTCGGCGGCCAGTTCAGCCTCATCAATGTGGGTGGCCAACGCCGCTACGGTCTCGCCATCGGCGGATTCGCTGGACGGCCGGGTGCATCTGACCGTCGCCAACCTGAACGATAAATTCCACCGCGCCAGCGAAGCGCCGACCACTGAAGCGCTGCTGAAGGCGATTTTCCCCGATGCGCAGCGGTTTGCCGTCCACGGCGCGCTGCCCCAGGTATCGCTGTTCGGCGACGAAGGGGCGGCAAACCATAACCGTCTCGGCGGCGACTACGGCGCCCCTGGCGTGCAGCTGTTTATTTACGGTCGCCAGCAGGGAGGCGAGGATAACCCGCAGCGCTACCCGGCGCGGCAGACGCTGGAGGCCAGCCAGGCGGTCGCCCGGCTAAATCAGGTCAATCCCCGGCAGGTGATTTTCGCCCGTCAAAACCCGGCGGTGATTGATAAAGGCGTGTTTCATAACGATGTCATTGCGGTAAGTAATCAGCAGGTGCTGTTTTGTCACGAGCAGGCGTTTGTTGACCAGCCGCAGCTCCTGCAGCAGCTGGCGCAGCAGGTTCCCGGATTTACGCCGCTCGTCGTACCGGCAAGCCAGGTTTCGGTAGAAGACGCGGTGGCGACCTATCTGTTCAACAGTCAGCTGTTGAGCAAACGGGAGGGCGGGATGCGGCTGATTCTGCCGCTGGAGGCGCAGGAGCATCCGGGCGTCTGGCGCTACCTGAACCGGCTGGTGGAAGGCGATAACCCGATCGATGAGCTGCAGGTTTACGATCTGCGCGAAAGCATGGCCAACGGCGGCGGACCGGCCTGCCTGCGTCTGCGGGTGGTGCTGACTGAGGACGAGCGACAGGCGGTGAATCCGGCGGTAATGATGAACGATGCGCTGTTCGCCACCCTGAATGACTGGGTGGACCGCTACTACCGCGATCGTCTGACCCAGGCCGATCTCGCGGATCCGCAGCTGCTGCGCGAAGGCCGCGAAGCGCTCGACCGTTTAACGCAGATCTTGCGCCTGGGCTCAGTGTATCCGTTCCAGCAATAATAAGGAGGCGTCGTGGACGACTTTCTGGCACTCACTCTGGCGGGGCGTTTGCCCCACCATTTTCATGGCCAAACCGCGCAGTTCCGCTGGCACTGGATTGACTGCGGCATTCTGCAGCTCGTTCCCCATGAGCCCTGCGATCGGTCGCTGGTTTTGTCATCCGGGCTTCACGGCAATGAAACCGCGCCGGTCGAAATCACCGATCTCCTGCTGCGTCAGCTGTTTCGTGGGGAAACGCCGCTCCGCTGGCGGCTGCTGGTTATCTTCGGTAACCCTCAGGCGTTAAGGGCCAACAAGCGTTATCTGCATAGCGATATCAACCGGATGTTTGGCGAGCGCTGGCGGGCCTTTAGCGCCAGCGATGAAACCGTTCGCGCCCGGCAGTTGGAGCATGCCCTGGCGCGGTTTTATGCCGCGACGGCTGGCGAGCGCTGGCACCTGGATTTACATACCGCCATACGCGGTTCGCTGCATACCCGCTTTGGTGTTCTTCCGGCGAGAGAAAAACCATGGGATGAAGGTTTTTTGCGTTGGCTGGGGGCGGCAGGGCTGGAAGCGCTGGTGTTTCATCAGCAGCCTGGCGGGACCTTTACCCATTTCAGCAGCGAACGTTTCGGCGCGCTCTCCTGCACGCTGTAGCTCGGCAAGGCGCTACCTTTTGGCGATAACGATCTGCGCCTGTTTGCGGCCACCCAACGCGCGCTGTCGCTGCTGCTGGCGGGGGAGTTGACGCTGGAGGATGAGCACACGCCGCTGCGCTACAGGGTGGTACAGCAAATCACCCGCAGCAGCGACAGGTTCCAGCTGCATATGTCGGCGCAGACGCTGAACTTTACGCCGTTTTCGTCCGGAACGTTGCTTGCCGAGGATGGCGACACCCGCTACGTGGTGGAAGGGGAGCAAGAGTACGTTTTGTTTCCCAATCCCAGCGTCGCTTTCGGCCAGCGCGCCGGGCTGATGCTGCAGCGCTTCCAGTGAATCCGTCGCCCGTCCGGGCGGCGGCGTTTATTTCGGCGTTTATTTTTCCGCTGCCATCTTATTTTTTCGTGCTCTGCTCTTTGATTGCAGATTATTCCTGGTTAAATGCTTTGTTTTTAATCTCTGCTGATTTATAATCTTCATGATTTCCCACTAAAACAGTTGCTTATTTATTTTTTATTGCACTTACCTCCTCATTTTCCTTATTTTCTCCATAATTGGCGAGAAATTGTTTTTTACACTTTCAATGTTTTACGCTTGCTCTGATTAATTGACGATAAACGTCGTAAAGTTAATCTCGTCAACACGGCAACGCGCCGTAAGAATAACGCAAAGTAAGGATTGAACGATGAAGAAGATTACAGCACTGTTTGTTGCCTCTACTCTGGCTCTGGGCGCGGCTAACCTGGCCCACGCGGCTGACGCTACGGCTACCCCAACCGATAACGCTCCGATGATGCATCATAAGCGCGGACCTGGCGGCCCACACGAAATGATGTTTAAAGGTCTGAACCTGACGGAGGCGCAGAAAACGCAAATCCGCGACATCATGAAGAGCCAGCGCGACAATATGAAACGTCCATCCCTGGATGAGCGCCGCGCGATGCATGAACTGGTAGCCAGCGATACCTTCGATAAGGCGAAAGCGGAAGCGCAGATTGATAAGATGGAGGCCCAGCATAAAGAGATGGCGCTGGCGCGTCTGGAAACCCAGAACAAGATTTACAACATCCTGACGCCGGAACAGAAAAAACAGTTCAATGCGAATTTTGAGAAGCATCTGACAGATCGTAAAGCGCCGGAAGGTAAAATGCCTGCACCAGCTGAATAACTCAGCGCGCTGACTTAAGACCGCCGGTCTTGCCCAATAACGCCAACAGGCTTTGGGCAGGGCCGGCGGTTTTTTCTTTGTCTGCTAAAAATCCATCGTGAAACCTGATTTACCCGGCAGGGGCGAATGTGCCAGTATGAATGCCTTAACGATCGCCACGGACTCAAGTGTCCTGGTGTAAAGCCTATTCTGCTCATGGATCTTGCATATGGAAATGTATATCGGCCTCGCCGTCCTCGTTGTCGTCCTCATCTGGGTCGTAATGACCTATAACCGCTTTATCTCCCTGCGACGTTTCAAAGACGAAGCCTGGAGCGGCATTGCCGTACAGCTTAAGCGTCGCCACGACCTGGCGCCGAATCTGCTGAGCCTGGTGAAACGCTACGCGCAGCATGAAAAAGAACTGCTGGAAGAGATTTCCCGCCAGCGTGGCGAACTGGTCGGCAGTACCCGACAGATCGCCGACAACGAGCGCCAGTACTCTGGCACGCTAGGGCGCGTTTTCGCGCTTGGCGAAGCGTACCCGGAACTTAAAGCCAGCGAAAACTACCTTGCCTTACAACAATCGCTCAATGAAATAGAAGAGCAGCTGCAGATGGCTCGCCGCTACTTCAACGGCACGGTGCGCGATTTCAATATTCTGGTCGAATCTTTCCCTAGCCTGCTGCTGGCGCGGTTATTTAATTTTAAAGCAGAAGCCTTCTTTGAACTGGACTCACCGGAAGAAGCTAAATCACCACGGATGGCGTGATTAAATGGCGAATTTACTTTTTCAGGGGGGGCGCACCCTCGTCCTGCTGCTGCTTTTGAACATCAGTGCGGCTTTTGCCGCCGACGACATGATCATCATCAAGGATGCCTCCCAGCTTCCCGCTGACGCTATTCCAGCGTATGAACATATCCTCTCTTTCGATGCCCGGGCGCGCTTTAACCCGGACGGTAGTATGGAGATGCGAGAAAATATCAAAGTACTTTCTCTGGGCAGGCAGATTCGGCGGGGGATTTTCCGTACGCTGCCGCTGACCTGGAACCGTCAGGACGGCAAGATCTTTCGCGTGTATTACGCGATCGAGTCGGTGTCGCGCGATGGCGTGCCTGAGCCTTTTAGCCTTGACGAAGCAGAAAAAAAACTGACGGTACGCATTGGCAGCGGCGAACGGGTCCTGAAACCCGGGATCTATAACTACGAAATTCGCTATCAAATCAGCAACCATTTCAGCCGCTTCCCCGAGTGGGATGAGCTTTACTGGAACGTGACGGGCAACGACTGGGCGTGGCCTATCAGCAAGGCCAGCTTTCATCTTGAACTCCCGTACGCCGTTGGAAATCTCAACGCTGACGCTAAGGACGCCAGACTGCGATCGCTTGATGTTTATACCGGTGTTGCAGGGGCGAAAGAACACAATGCGCAAGTTCTTCCTGACGGTAGCGTCCGCACCCTGCGGCCTTTGGCGCGGGGGGAGGGGCTGACCGTGGTCTATACCTGGCCTCGGTCGATCCTTGCCGACGCTCCGGCGCCGGAGGCCGCTTTGCCGCTGGTGCATCTCCTTATCCCCACCTTAAAAACCGGCGTGGTCTGGCTACCCTTGCTGCTTATGGCCGCTTATTACCTGATGTGGTGGCGAAAAAACGTCACCAAAGCCGGGCTAAAAATGCCGCCGGTCGTTGCGCTTTATTCGCTGCCCCCCGGCATGTCTCCGGGATACCTGCGTTTTATCACCCGGCGTAAATATGATGATGTGGCTTTTAGTAGCGATTTATTAGCGCTGGTGGCTAAACGCGGAATGGCGGTCAGCGGGGACAGTCATCACACTCATAACCCGTGGCTTGCTGACTCCGGCGTAAAACAGCGGTTAACCCGTTTGCCCGTTGAGGGAAACAGGCGATTAAACAGTGATGACCTGAAGCTGTTAAGCACGCTTTTTAAAGATAAACAAAAGAATATCGATCTCAGCAAGGCCCATCAACGCCCCATGCAAAACGCGCGTGAACAGCTGGAGAAACGTTGTGTGGCGCAGCGGACTAAGGTGTTTCGCAAGTGGGGGCAGCCGCTGCGGCGCTGCATCTATATCGCACTGCTGGTGCCGGTGGTCTGCGGCATTTGGGTTAATACGCAGGCCGCGCTGCTGACGATACCGGCCGCGGTTTTTATGCTGATTGGCGGAGCGATGCTCACCTGTTTGCTGCGCTTTATATGCCGCCCGCGGGAAATGTGGCGTGCCTGGGGGCCGGTACCGCTCTTTTTATTGGCGTTCTTCGGCCCCTTCGCGACGCTGGGAGGCGGGATTTTTCTCTTTGGTATACTGCCCATCACCCAGCTTCCGTCAGGATACATTGGCGCGCTTATGGCTGCGTTCGCGCTGTGCGTTTTCGTTGCCTGGAAAACGCCTCGCTATACGCAGCACGGGCTTGATGAACTGGCTATCGCGAAAGGATTGATGCTCTATCTGGGCACCGCCGAAAAGCATCGTTATCAGATTATCTATCCGCCTGAGCAGATGATTTCCCATTTTGAAGCGCTGCTGCCGGTTGCCCTGGCGCTGGACGTAGGGAAAACATGGGCAAATACCTTTGCCCACTACCTGAGTAGTACAGGCGCCATGTCGCATGCGTTTGCCGCCGCCGACTGGGGAAGCGTCGAACACTTCAGCGAAGCCTGCCGAACCGCCTCTATGTCAACGCCGGATAGCGGTTCAGGGAGCGGTTCATCATCAGGTTCAGGTTATAGCGGCTCCGGTTCCTCTGGAGGTGGTTCATCCGGAGGCGGCTCGGGCGGGGGCGGCGGGGGCGGCTGGTAATTGCCCCGATAGCGAATCGGGGCTTACATTCGCTTCACAGGGGATGGAGCTTATAGCGGCCGCTGAGCAGCGGCTTGCACAATATTTTATAACCGTCATGGTCAAATTTGGCCGACAGGCGCGTGAGCGATGATGCCTGTGACAGGGACGCTACCGCGCCGAGCCACAGCCAGTTTTGAATAATGTGGTATTGCGTCATATCATCGCTGCTCTCTTCCAGCGCGATCGCTCCGGCCCACGGCCAGCACACCAGCTGCATCTTTTGCATGTTCTCGCGCAGCCGCTGATGGTGCGTTTCAACGCTCTCTTTCCCGCAGCAGGCCCCCGCGCAGCGGCCCAGGGCGGAGCGAAAGCAGGCGCGCCCGCGGTTGAGCGGTTCAAGGCCCATTAATCCGTAACAAAGGCGATGCTCATCGGCGATTTTTTGCAGCGCCTGCAGCGCCGCGCGGCGATTTGCAAACAGGCCATAGAGATCGCTTTGCTGTGAGAAATCCAGCTCGCTGGCGTAAACCACCTGAGGACGGTCGTCAGCAAGGCGTAATGAGCACAGCTGCCTGTTTTGCCGCAGTCGTTTATTGAATAGCGGCTGCTGTTCTTTAATCAGCTGCGCTTCTAATAACAGCGCGCCGAGTTCGCCAGCCGTCCGCTGCCAGGTAATACGCCGCGCCTGGCGCAGCATGGCCGCTTCGTCGGGCGTGCGCAGATGCGACAGCACACGGCTGCGGATGTTTACGCTTTTACCAATATACAGCGGCAGGGTGTCGCTTTCGCCGTGGAAGAGATAGACGCCCGGCTGTTTAGGCAGCGCCTCAAGCCACGGACGCAGATGTTCGGGATACGCATAAATTGCCGCCGCTTCAAATTCGAGACGCGGGGCGGATTGCCTTCTTGCCACTTTTGCTCCTGATGCTGTTTATTTATCCAGTATAGCAGCCGGAGGGAGAGGCGAAAAGGATAAAAAATCGCCCCGAGGCGTCGGGGCGAGGGGAGAGGGGGATTACTTTTTCCAGAAGTCGTCGAAGACGGTAATCGGCGGTCTGCGTTTATGTTCGGTTTTCAGATACCAGCCCTCAATCGTTTTCGCGATTTTCTCGTCCAGCGTTTTGCCTTCCAGATAGTCATCGATATTTTCGTAGGTCACGCCCAGCGCCACTTCGTCGGGCAGTGAAGGGCGGTCGTCCTCCAGATCGGCGGTCGGCAGCTTTTTATACAGATGCTCCGGACAGCCTAAATGGGCCAGCAGCTGTTTGCCCTGGCGTTTGTTGAGGCGAAAGATGGGGTTAATATCGGTACCGCCGTCGCCGTATTTGGTGAAGAACCCGGTGATCGCTTCCGCCGCATGGTCGGTGCCTACCACTACGCCGTGGGTCATTCCGGCGATGCTGTACTGCGCCTTCATGCGTTCGCGGGCTTTTTCATTACCGCGAACAAAGTCGCTAAGTTCGATCCCGGCCTCGCGCAGCGCCTGCTCGCTGGCCAGCACGGCGCCCTTAATATTGACCGTTAATACGCGATCCGGCTGAATAAATGCGATAGCGTCCTGGCAGTCCTGTTCATCCGCCTGCACGCCGTACGGGAGGCGCACGGCAATAAACTGCAGGCTGCTGTCGCCGGTTTCGGCGCGCAGTTCGTTGATGGCCAACTGACACAATTTACCGGTGAGCGTAGAGTCCTGGCCGCCGCTGATGCCGAGGACCAGCGATTTAATAAAGGGGTATTTTTGCAGGTAGGACTTCAAAAAATCTACGCTGCGGCGTATCTCGGCTTCGACATCGATCTGGGGTTTTGCGCCCAGCGCCTGAATAATCTCTTGTTGTAGCGTCATTGCGCCCTCCGGGAAGTAAATCTGTTTGCCAATCAGCAGAGGTTTAACCTACCTCTTTGCCGGTAAAACGACAAGGATCACAATTTTGAGTGAAGCAAAAGCAGGCAACCGCAACAAGAGGGGATTTATTATTGGAAATCTCTTAATTTCGTTTCATTTCCACCTTCGGCTTGAAAAATAACGATATTTATTCCAGGCTTATTAACACGCCAAAAAAAAGAGGACGGAACATGAACAAGCATTTTGCAGGATTTCTGGGCGCAGCAGCTGTATTGACCATGCTGGCAGGCTGTACGGCCTATGACCGTACCAAAGATCAGTTCACTCAGCCGGTGGTCAAAGACGTTAAAAAAGGCATGAGCCGCGCCCAGGTTGCGCAGATTGCTGGTAAACCTTCATCAGAAGTTACCATGATCCACGCGCGCGGTACCTGCCAGACATACATCCTGGGTCAACGCGATGGTAAAATTGAAACCTACTTTGTCGCCCTGGACGATACTGGCAACGTGATAAATTCCGGTTATCAGACCTGCGCCGAGTACGATACCGACCCGCGCAACAGTAAGTAATACCCCAGCCGTAACGCTGATTTCTACGTAAGCCCGACCATTGGTCGGGCTTTTTTGTGAACTCTGATGCTTATTTAATTGCGCGAATTATTTGAGGGAAATGTGAAGGCAGTCAAAACGCGAGGTCAATGAGAGACAATTCTGTTCAAGGAGGAATTATCCTGGCGCTGAACGATGCCGTATACTCAATGCATAAACAATACTAATTCAAAGAAACATCTCTTACCGCCTCTCAGGCATCCATGATGCCGGGAGGACCGGGTCACACAAATTGAGGAAGCGTTCATGGAAAAGAAACATATCTACCTGTTCTGTTCTGCTGGGATGTCGACATCACTGCTGGTATCGAAAATGCGCGCCCAGGCCGAGAAGTATGAAGTGCCGGTGATTATTGAAGCATTTCCGGAGACCCTGGCCGGTGAAAAAGGTCCTGATGCCGATGTCGTATTATTAGGCCCACAAATTTCCTATATGTTGCCGGATATTCAGCGTTTACTACCCAATAAACCCGTAGAAGTCATTGATTCTGTTTTGTACGGTAAGATCGATGGATTAGGTGTTCTGAAAGCGGCCGTTGCGGCCATTAAGAAAGCTGCTGCACAATAATTTTTATTTTAAAACTCGACATATTTCGGATAGCAGCGGTTAAAATTTCGTGAGGGTGTGTTTTAGCTGTTTGCTGTCCGAAATACCCAGAGTTTATTTTCCCGTCAAAGAGTAATTTCATCTATCATTGCCGCAATGATTATATTGCGGCCTTAAAGGGTATTTATTATGAGTAAAGTGATTGACTCGCTTGAAAAGGTACTCCTTCCTTTTGCCGTCAAAATAGGAAGGCAGCCCCACGTCAACGCAATTAAAAACGGCTTTATTAAGTTAATGCCATTGACGCTAGCTGGGGCAATGTTTGTTTTAATTAACAACGTATTTTTGAGTTTCGGCGACGGCTCCTTCTTTTATTCAATGGGTATCCGTCTGGATGCCTCCACCATAGAAACGCTCAACGGTTTTAAAGCTATTGGCGGTAACGTTTATAACGGTACGCTCGGCATTATGTCGCTAATGGCGCCTTTCTTCAAACTTAATAAGTTAGCGGAAGAGCAAAAGGGGCCCCCGATGCCCGCCGGTTTATTGGCCGTGGCGGCATTTATGACCGTCACGCCTTATAGCGTCGGTGAAGCCTACGCCGTTGGCGCTAACTGGTTAGGCGGCGCCAATATTATTTCCGGTATTGTGATCGGTCTGGTCGTTGCCGAGATGTTCACCTTTATCGTACATCGCAATTGGGTGATTACGCTGCCGTCCAGCGTGCCGGCTTCGGTTTCCCGTTCATTCGGCGGTTATCCCGGCATTCATTATCCTCTCGATAATGGGGATTATCTCCTGGGCGTTGACCCACTGGGGGACTAACTTCCACCAGATCATCATGGACACGATCTCCACGCCGCTGGCCTCAATGGGCGCCGTCGTAGGCTGGGCATACGTTATTTTCACCTCGCTGCTGTGGTTCTTCGGCGTACACGGGTCGCTGGCGCTGTCGGCGCTGGATAGCGGGATCATGACGCCGTGGGCGCTGGAAAATATCGCAACCTACCAGCAGTACGGTTCCGTCGAGGCCGCGCTGGCCGCGGGTAAGAGTTTCCATATGTGGGCCAAGCCGATGCTTGATTCCTACATCTTCCTTGGTGGTACCGGCGCGACTCTGGGCTTAATCATCGCCATCTTTATCGCTTCACGTCGTGAGGATCATCGTCAGGTGGCCAAACTGGCGCTGCCATCAGGCATCTTCCAGATTAACGAACCCATCCTGTTCGGCCTGCCGATTATTATGAACCCGGTGATGTTTATCCCGTTCATTCTGATTCAGCCTCTGCTGGCGGCTATCACCATGACGGCTTACACCCTGGGCATCATCCCGCCGATTACCAATATCGCGCCGTGGACCATGCCGACCGGTTTAGGCGCCTTCTTTAACACCAACGGTAGCGTCGCGGCCCTGCTGCTGGCCCTGTTCAACCTTGCCGTATCCACCTTGGTCTACCTGCCGTTTGTGGTGATCTCTAACAAAGCGCAGGGCGTTATTGAGCAGGAAGAGAGCGAAGAAGATATCGCTAACGCACTGAAATTCTAATATTAAGCAGTACGGGAGGTTTCCCGTACCGTCCAGGAAATAAGGGAGTCATTATGTTTGATCTGGATAACATCGCAGCAGAAGAGAGCGCGGTAAACGACCTCGAAGAGGTGGTGATGGGGCTGATTATCAACTCCGGACAAGCGCGTAGCCTGGCTTATGCCGCGCTGAAGCAGGCAAAGCAGGGAGATTTCGCGGCGGCCAAAGCGATGATGGAACAGTCACGCATGGCGTTGAGCGAAGCGCACCTTGTGCAGACGCAGCTGATTGAGAGCGATGAGGGCGAGGGCAAAATGAAGGTGAGTTTGGTGCTGGTTCATGCGCAGGATCATCTGATGACCTCAATGCTGGCTCGTGAGCTGGTTGCCGAATTGATTGAGCTGCACGAGAAGGTACAATAGGTCATCGACACGATGAGGCAGCCAAAGATGATGACCACTGAAATCAGTACCGCCCGGGAGCAACAACTCTTTAACGGCAAGAACTTTCATGTGGTCATCTACAACAAAACGGAGAGCGTAAGCGGGCTTCACCAGCATGATTACTACGAATACACCATCGTTTTAACCGGGCGCTATTATCAGGTTATTAATGGCAAGCGGGTGCTGCTGGAGCGCGGGGATTTTGTCTTTATCCCAATGGGGTCGCATCACCAGAGTTTTTATGAATTTGGCGCGACGCGCATTCTTAACGTCGGTATCAGCAAAAGTTTCTTTGAGAAACACTATCTGCCGCTGCTGCCGTTTGGTCTCGTCGCCTCTCAGGTCTATGCCGTTAAAAGTACTTTTCTCAGTTATATTGAGTCGGTTATTGCATCACTGAATTTTCGCGAAACTGAATTTGACGAATTTATCGAACTGGTGTCTTTTTACACCCTGAATCGTTTGCGGCACTATCGTGAAGAGCCTACCGAAGATGTTATTCCGCAGTGGTTGAAAAATACCGTCGAGGGTATGCACGATAAGCTTAAATTTGGCGAGGGGGCGCTGGAAAATATGGTTGATCTTTCCGGTAAAACGCAGGAGTACTTAACCCGCGCAACCCAGCGATATTATGGCAAAACGCCGATGCAGATGATTAACGATATTCGCATCAACTTCGCGAAGAAACAGTTAGAGATAACCAACTACTCGGTGACCGATATCGCCTATGAGTCGGGGTACAGTAGCCCAAGTCTGTTTATTAAAACATTCAAGAAGCTGACTTCCTTTACCCCCAGCAGCTACCGGAAACACCTCACCAGTATTAATTAACCGGGCGCGGAATAGTCCGCGCGGTCTAAATATTCAAATTAACTGTCCGTATTTACGCGGAGAGCGGGTGCCGCATATGCGCTATCCGCAAGGGAGAAAATAATGAGCCAGAAATTGAAAGTAGTGACAATCGGCGGCGGCAGCAGCTATACCCCGGAATTACTGGAAGGATTCCTGAAGCGTTATCATGAACTGCCAATTAGCGAACTGTGGCTGGTGGATGTCGCTGAAGGGCAGGAAAAGCTCGATATTATCCACGCGCTGTGCCAGCGCATGGTGGAAAAAGCCGGCGTTCCGATGAAAGTCTACAAGACCCTGGATCGCCGCGCGGCGCTGGAAGGCGCCGATTTCGTCACCACCCAGCTGCGCGTCGGCCAGCTTAAGGCGCGCGAGAAGGACGAGCGTATCCCGCTGAGCCACGGCTATTTAGGCCAGGAAACCAACGGCGCGGGCGGATTGTTTAAAGGTCTGCGCACCATTCCGGTCATTTTTGACATTGTGAAAGATGTTCAGGAAGTCTGTCCGAACGCCTGGGTGATTAACTTTACCAACCCGGCGGGCATGGTAACCGAAGCGGTTTATCGGCATACCGGCTTTAAGCGCTTTATCGGCGTGTGCAATATTCCTATCGGCATGAAGATGTTTATCACCGACGTGCTGAAGCTGGCTCCGAGCGATGAGCTCAATATCGATCTGTTTGGTCTCAACCATCTGGTGTTTGTTCGCGATGTGCAGGTCAACGGCGTTTCACGCTTTGACGAGCTGCTTGACGGCGTAGCGTCGGGTCGATTGAGCGCAAACTCAGTGAAAAATATCTTTGATTTGCCGTTTAGCGAAGGGCTGCTCCGGTCGCTGCGCCTGATCCCTTGCTCCTATCTGCTCTACTACTTTAAGCCAAAAGAGATGCTGGCGATTGAAATGGGCGAGTACTACAAAGGCGGCGCGCGCGCGCAGGTAGTGCAGAAAGTTGAGAAACAGCTTTTCGAGCTCTATAAGGATCCGGATCTGAACGTGAAACCGAAAGAACTGGAGCAGCGCGGCGGGGCCTATTACTCCGACGCCGCCTGTGAAGTGATTAACGCCATTTACAATGATAAGCAGGCCGAGCATTACGTTAACGTGCCGCATCACGGCCACGTCGATAATATCCCGGCCGACTGGGCGGTAGAGATGACCTGTACGCTGGGTCGCGATGGCGCCAAACCGACGCCGCGCATTACGCACTTCGATGAGAAGGTGCTGGGTCTGATTTACACCATTAAAGGTTTTGAAGTCGCGGCAAGCGAAGCGGCTATCAGCGGTAAACTGGACGATGTGCTGCTGGCGCTTAATCTAAGCCCGCTGATCCACTCCGATCGCGATGCTGAAAAGCTGGCGCGGGAGATGATCCTCGCGCACGAGCAGTGGCTGCCAAACTTTGCGGCGACTATCGAAAAACTGAAACAGTAACGGGAGCGGCTCATGGAACGCGTGTTAATCGTCAATGCTGATGATTTTGGCCTCAGCAGGGGGCAAAACTACGGCATTATCGAAGCTTGCAAGAACGGTGTGGTCACCTCCACGACGGCGCTGGTCAACGGCGCGGCGATTAGCCACGCTGCCCAGCTTAGCCGCTGCGTCCCCGAACTGGCGGTGGGGATGCATTTTGTCCTGACGCTGGGCGAACCGCTATCGGCGATGCCGGGGCTAACCCGCGAAGGGCGTCTCGGTAAGTGGATTTGGCAGATGGCGGAAGAGGACAGCCTGCCGCTGGACGAAATCGCCCACGAACTGGAGCAGCAGTATCAGCGCTTTGTCGAGCTGTTTGGCCATGAACCGACGCATATCGACAGCCATCACCATGTGCATATGATCGCGCAGATCTACCCCATCGTCGCGGCGTTCGCCCGCCAGAAGGGCGTGGCGCTGCGGATCGACCGCCAGCTGGCGATGCTGTCAGGCCTGGCGCAGGATGCGGCGCGCAGCAGCGAAGGGTTCGCCAGCGAGTTTTACGGGGAAGGGGTTTCGGAAGCGCTGTTTCTGCAAACCCTGGATGCCTCTATCCGCCGCGGTGAGACGTCGCTGGAGGTAATGTGCCATCCGGCGTTCGTGGATAACACGATTATGGGCAGCGCCTATTGCTATCCGCGTCTGACCGAGCTGGATGTGCTGACGAGCGAGTCGCTAAAATCGGCGATTACCGAGCGCGGTTACCGGCTCGGAACCTATCGCGATGTATAAAGGCAAGTCAAAAGCCCGGCATTTCTGCCGGGCATCTTTTTTATGCCGGGATCGCGGCGATTTTGGCGCTTCTTGACCACACCCGATGCGCCGCCATCAGGGTAATCAGCTCATCCAGCGCCTGGCTATCAATGGCATCCGTCTCAACAACGCCTTCTTCACCCTGGCTGGCAATCTGCAGTGGCGCTTTACACTGCCGGGCATCGCCTGCCAGAAGAATCGGTTTCAGGTGTTTGTAGGCTTCCAGCAGGTAATAGTGGAAATCGCCGTTGTTGCTCAGGCTTTGCAGATCGCCGCCGGGAACGATAACCGCATCGACGGTTAACGAGGGCGACCCGGCAAAGGTTCCGGCCACCGGCAGCTCGCTACCGTCATCGGCCTTCACTTTACCCATTCGGGAATAGAGCAGTTTGGCATGTACTCCGTGCGCCTTCAGCGTCTTCAGCAGCGCCAGCAGCTCTTTCGCGACCGGCCGATCGTTAAGCAGTACCGCTACCACCCGGCCTTTAACGTCGCCGCTGGGAATGGCGTACAGGCTTAAGGTCGGATCTTTCTTCAGGCCGTTAACATCCGGCGGCGGGGTGATGCTGCGCTGCTCGTCGGTGAGCTCAATCCCCAGATTTTTGCCCACCGCCTGAGCCAGCTGCAGGTCGATATGCGCCAGCTGATCGACCACCCGCTCGCGGATCCACTCCCTGACGACCTTGCTCAGTTCGAAACTAAAGCCGTCGATAATATGCTGCTGCTCAATAGGCGTCTGGCTACGCCAGAACAGCAGGGGATGAGAGTAGTACTCGCCAAACGAGGGGCTGCGCTGGCGAATTTTTTCTCCGTCAACCCGCTCGGCATAGGATTCAAAGCCGCCGCGTTTGGCGGCCGGCGGCGTCTCCCGCGGCCAGTTATCGTTAATGGAGTTGGGCTCGTAGTTTGCCGGGTTGGTATCAATATCCATCCGGTGCATGCCGTCGCGCTGGAAGTTATGGTACGGGCAGGTGGGCTTATTGATCGGGATTTCATGGAAATTCGGCCCGCCGAGGCGGCTAATCTGCGTATCGGTATAGGAGAAGAGTCGGCCCTGAAGCAGCGGGTCGTTGCTGAAGTCTATCCCCGGAACGATATGCCCAGGATGGAACGCCGCCTGTTCGTTTTCGGCAAAAAAGTTATCCGGGTTGCGATTGAGGACCATCTTACCGACGCGCTGCACCGGGACCAGCGCTTCCGGAATCAGCTTGGTGGGATCCAGCAGATCGAAATCAAAAGCAAACTCGTCCTCTTCCGGGATCAGCTGTAAGCCCAGTTCGTACTCAGGATAATCGCCGGCTTCAATTGCTTCCCATAAATCACGGCGGTGGAAATCAGGATCGCGACCGGTCAGCTTTTGCGACTCGTCCCAAACCAGAGACGCTTTGCCTGCCACGGGCTTCCAGTGAAAACGTACGAAGGTGGCTTTGCCTTGCGCGTTAATCAGGCGGAAGGTGTGGATGCCGAAGCCCTCCATCGTGCGGTAGCTGCGGGGCAGTCCGCGGTCGGACATCGCCCACATCACGTTATGCAGCGTTTCCGGCTGTAGCGAGACATAATCCCAGAATGTGTCGTGCGCGCTTTGCCCCTGCGGGACGGCCCAGTGTGGCTCAGGTTTCACCGCATGAACAAAATCAGGGAATTTGAGCGCATCCTGGATAAAAAAGATCGGCGTATTGTTGCCGACCAGGTCGAAAATCCCTTCGTCGGTATAAAACTTGGTGGCAAAACCGCGGATGTCGCGGACCGTATCGGCGGAGCCTGCGCCGCCCTGAACGGTTGAAAAGCGGACGAAGACCGGCGTTTTTTTCTCCGGGCTGGAGAGGAAATCGGCTTTGGTGATGTCGCTTAAATCGCTGTACGCCTGGAAATAGCCGTGCGCAGCGGAGCCGCGGGCATGGACGATCCTTTCCGGAATGCGCTCGTGGTCGAAGTGGGTGATTTTTTCACGCAGGATAAAATCTTCCAGCAGCGTGGGGCCGCGTTTACCCGCGCGCAGCGAGTTTTGATCGTCAGCGATGCGAACGCCCTGGTTGGTGGTGAGGGCAAAATTCTCACCGCCTTTGCGATGCTTTTCGAGGGCATCAAGCTTTTCGCTGTGCGTATCCGGGGCTTTCATACTGCCCGGCGCGGTCGGCTCTTCGCCTGGGGCGGTGGGATGCGGCGTGGGCCGCCAGTTCTGGTCTTCGGGGGCCAGGGCATCCAGACCAGGTTTTGCTTCCCGGTCATCGTGAACCGGTGATTGATGGGGTTGTGGGTTAGGGTGTTTATCAGACATTGCGTGCTCCTGCTTTCATTACTGAAAATGGTCATTGCTAAACCAAAACCCTTCTAATTGTAGAACATCATTTCAAGAACATATTTTTATAAGAGTTTTGCTACTAAAGGGCCGCAAGCAGGGGGCGACGAAAGGGGGCGCTTTCGGCTATGATAAGGGTTTACGTTTCCCGCTGTGTTTAGTGAATTTATTTGTGATGAAACCACTTCGCCAACAAAATCGTCAGGTCATTAGCTACGTGCCTCG